>Ga0209345_10000050_pt1 | contig 193905 bp, 160 predicted proteins | sample Cruoilmetagenom7_FD_187294 | JGI IMG/M metagenome (GOLD analysis project Ga0209345, IMG submission 187294) | Oil polluted marine microbial communities from Coal Oil Point, Santa Barbara, California, USA - Sample 7 (SPAdes) (version 2) | ecosystem: Environmental > Aquatic > Marine > Oil seeps ... | reverse complement strand
ACCGATATCACTGGCACAAAACGAACCGAAATGGATTGCGTTCCACACCTAAAGTGGCACAGATCAAACCGAAATGCCTGGCACTATAACACCGAAACGGGTGGCACAAAACGAACCGAAGTATCCAAGGGGTAAGAATCTTCTCACGACTCCAATTCTTCAAACGAATGACTCTCTGCAGTGTATGAATAAATCTTTCCATCTTCGGTTTTCACAAGGGTGAAAAACAGATAAAATACATTATTATGGTACAAGACTGCAGGATCGCGATACGCTGTGGTATCATCCCCTTTAAAAATAATTGGAGACTCTCAAGTATATAGTATGTTGGTTTGGGCTTCTGTCTGATTGGAACAAGCAAATAAAAATAGTATTAAGAAATGGCTTAAATATTTTTTAATCAAAACAGTTAATTTATTCATGATTGGCGATTATTAACTTATCATAGCATAATGTTTCTTCCTAAATCAGTATAGGCAGTTACTAAAGTTGACTATAACGTGTTTGTGTATGGTTAGTTGCGCCTGCCTGCGGCAGGCAGGCGGTTAAGCAACTAATTTAGTAAACAAAAACGTGCCAGAGAAAATGCCTTCGGAATTTTCCATATAATCACTTGCCATAGCAATAAATTATACACGGTGTTGTAGCACCTTATTTATTTTTTAGATGTTATTTATTAAAAACATATTTTATTCCATCAGCATAAGAAATATGATATGCATTTTCGTAATCACTTTCTGTATATTCAATTGATTTAAACTCTAACCAATGATAATTGGCTTCTTCAATTAAATTAATTAGTTTGGTACATTGTACTCGATCATTAGTTGTTGAAAAAGAAAAATGAAGTTTTTTATTTAATTCCTTTTTCGTGACACCATTTTTTTCGATTAAGTTTATAATAGCAGAGGTGTATTTTGGTGATGGGTCTGTAACAATAAAATTATTAAACACAGAAGTTTCTTGATTTTCAATAAAAAGAGCCATAAGAACGATACCCGATTCACTTCCTCTTCCGATTAATGTTTTAGAAGAGTTTTTGGTAAATCTATTATCAACATATGACGCCATATTTTTAAAAATCTCATAATGACCTTGAAATGTTTCTGGCTCAGCATTAAAATCAGGAATGTTTTCTAAAGCAACAACCAATGCGTCAAATCCCTGAATTTGATTTACACCATCAATTACCTTTTCAAATTCGTCAGTTGCAAGTTTAAAATGCTGTTCTGCAAAATCTATTAAATAGATAACTGGTAGATTTTTATTGGATTCATACGAGGTTGGCAAAAATATTTTTCCTTTTGTTTTTCTTCCATTTGATGAAAACGTGAAAGTTTCAATTTTTGAAAGCGTTTCAGTTTCATAAGTTTCACTAATAACTTCTTCAATGCTTGAAAATGAAACAATTCCAAATGTTACTAATAAGGATATTATTCCAAATTTGATTTTTGTTTTCATAATTTCATATTTGATTGGTTAATAGCTTTTTACAAGGTACTAGTTTTATTATAAAGAGTCATTTCCGTATAATGTTCGTTAAGATACATGGTTTACAAAAGTTATATATGAACTTTAAGGAACTGGACGAGTGCTATTCAAAGGATACGTTGTTAGCTATAGTTTTTTAGTCCCCTTCTAGTTTAAAATTACTTCTATTTCTGGATATTTTTTTCATAGAACCTTAAGTAGTTTTATGGAAAATCTTTTTTCAACTTTCTTCTCTCTAAAAACTCTTCAATAGTTTCCCAAATAGCGGGCTTATATTGGAAACTGCCACTGTATTCAAATTCTATAATTTCACCAGAATCTAGCTTTTCATTACCTAATAAATAATAACTATCTCCAACATGATTGCTGAAATATTTTTTAGCTGAAGTGAAAATTATTGTATCACCAACTTTGTATTTTTTAAGTATCGTTTTGTCATTTTCAAAGGCTTCTTCAGAAGAAACATTAAGGTAATAATTACTAAATCTATTTAGGTTATCTGAATTTTGCCTTAAGGTTGACGGTTGTTTAACTAAAAAAGGTTTATTTAAGTAATCTTTAAATGGTAATTCGTGAGAAATATTTTCAATTGACGAGTAACTTAAAAACCAAAGGAATAGACCAATAAATAAGAGTACAGTAATTAATATGCCTAATATGATTTTCGTAGATTTCTTCATTTCTTATTTTAAGATTAACCCTATTCTAAGCAGTCAATAAGTTATTCATAAGTAAAATTATAGCTAACGTTGAATATATGGCAAGTTGGGCAGAAAACAAGCAATTATTTTCGGTTTAGCCACAAGCCAAATCTTTTTATTTTGTTTTAATTTTTCTCATTTAATACCAAATCAAAAGATTTGGCGACTTTGTAAATAGACAACAACTTTTTAGATTAAGCTCTAATCGCCCAATTTGCTATATATAGTGTTGTAACCAGTTATTTTCTTTTAATAATATATAATCCTTGACTTTTACTTTCATTTTGATTTGTCGGAAACGAATATCGAATAAAAGAAAGCTTAGTTTTTGTATTGAATTTCTTAGGGATAGTATAATGATTTAAGTAGGAATCTGATTTGAAAAATTTGAATGGATATTTAAACGCATTTTCTTTAAATCGTATATATTCATCTTCTTTTTTTAATTTGTAGTAACCAATTCCTTGAAATTGTGCAATAATTGGTGTATAAGTGTACGTCTCAGACTGTACTTTTTTTTCAAATGAAACCTTTTCAATTTTATTATTTAAATAACCTAACTCTTTTTCAGGGTAATTAAAATTTTCTAATTCTGTATTTGGATACTTTTTATCAATACTCGAGCCTGAATGAGACATCCAATCTGAATAAGTGTTTGATTTTTGGTCTTTTAGGAAAATTAATTTTCTGAATTTTGCGGGATAATTTTCAAAAGTTCTTTCAGTAATATTATCCCCTTCTAAGTAATAATTATCAGACATATAAAGTGATACCCAACCTTCATTAATTTTAAAATAAATCAGGTTATTATTACTATAAATTACGGTAGATGCCTTATGATAATACTTTTCAAATATTGATATCCATTTCTTTTCTAATTTTTCCGTAGCGGGATTTACTTTTTTAAAGAAAGGTTCTACTTTTAATTTGTTTTTTGAAAAATCACATATTGTACTATCTGTAAATACATAATGTGTTTTATACGGTAATTCACCTGATGGATGTGGGATATTGATTAATAAATTTCCTTCAGCACTAATTTTCATTATATTGTAGCTATCATTCACTATAAAATAATTATTTATAGAATCATAAGTAACATACAAACTTGTCTTGTCCGAGATTTTATCTATCACGAAGTTTTTTGAGGTAACTCCTTCACTTAAATATTTGTATTCATCCTTTTTTGAAACAAAACTTGGTAATAAATTAGTATTAGAACATTGTTGAATAAAGAAGAAAAGAAGTCCAATTATTAAGAGTATCAATTTTTTATGCTTTTTCATTTTAATTGGTTACAACAGTTCGGTATAGGTACAAGTTACTATATACCTCTAATATAGTAATTCCGTTTTATTTCTTAAGGCCTCAGTTTCTATACGCATCTTCCCACTTCACCTTCATGGGAATTGCAATGGTTTAAAAAGGTGGCTCATTAAAAAAATAACCTCATTGACAGGCCGGAATGTTCCATAATACTAACCAAGAGAACTAATAAAACCAGAAATTCGACGGTTAATAAAATTGTGGTATATGGGAAAAATGGCCGTAAAGATTATTTTGAATGGTGACGCCCAAAGGTTTTTAATCCAACATTTTAATAGACTTTTGTAGGCGCCAATTTTTCTTGTCTATGCTAAATATATTAAAGGACTTTATTTCTTTTTCAAACCTCATCCCATTTCTCAATGCCACCTTTTCAGAGCTTATATTGTTGACATGGATCATAGAGATCAAGGAATCGGCAAAATTGTTTTCAAATGCATAATTTTTACATTTTATGGCAGATTCTATAGCAAAGCCTTTTTTCCAGAACTCGGGAAGAATGGAATATCCTACTTCCAATCGCTCCATAGTTTCAATAGTCTGAATGAGCAGGCCACATTGGCCTACAAGTCGGTTTGTTTTTTTTTCTATCAGCACATTCATGCCCCCCAAATCATTATCATATCTATGAAATGCTTTGTCAAACCAAACCCTACACAGTTCTAAATCCGATAGCTTAGGGTCCAGCCCTAAATATTCCGCTACATCATTTGCCTGAAACAGTTTGACCCAAACATCAAAATCTTCTGGCTCCAATAATCTAAATTTTAAACGTTTTGTTTCCTGTCCTGTAAGTAGGTATTTCATTGTATTAGAGGGTATAACACGTATTAAGGATTAAGTTTTGTTTTACCCTCCAAGATAGTAAATATGGATTAGATTTAATTCTACTGCCTCTGATTCCAAGCAAGGTGCGAGAATTATTTTGTATTGGTGATTACGGAATTAGGTACCGTAAATAGGGTGTCCTGATACCTTTTATTTCTCAATTTGGTATAAGTGCAGTTCTTTGTTTTTATTGGGGAGCTTTGTTGTTGCTGTTAATTTTAGGTCTAGTTGCACCAAAAGCTTTGGTGAGACTTTATTGATGTTTTTGGATAAGGCTAGTTAATCTGCGTATAACGCCACCTCTTTAAACATAAACTTATTATTGCTGATTATCAATCCCTTACCGCTGGCGGTGGTTACGTTCTTAAGATAGACATTACTAGTTCTTACATAGGGAAATTCTTCCTGATAAGCATCGTTGGTCATTTCTTTATTAAAATCTTTAATAACGGCAGGTCCTTGGTACTCTTTCCCGGGCTTGGAGTCTTCAATATGGAGATTTTCTATGATGATCTGTTCGGGAAGATAACAGGTGAAGCCAAAATTATGCTGCCCGGAATAGGCACCGCCAATTAGGCTCACCTCGGTAGGACTTAATTCCGCAGGTGTAAAAATACAATTACGGATAACGATGTTGCCCTGCCAGGTGCTACCGTAGTCCGAACGAAGATTTATAAGATTTCTGGCGCGGATGGTGGTGTTCTCAACGGTTAAGAGACCACTGCCAATGGCGTTGATCCCCATATGTCCCAGAGTAGAGTTACGGATAGTAGCATTTGCTACCCCCTTGTGAGCATCAAACCTAGAAAAATTGCAATTGTCGTAAACAAGATTTTTGGAGTAGTTGGAACTCTGTATTCCCCAATATGTTCTGTCGTTGATATCATTGGTCTGACTGCAGTTCACAAAGGATACATTTAGGGCTCGGTTGACTATAATATCGTAAGATCCCATAGACACTGGTAAGCCAGCAGACCCAATGGTCTTGTAGGTTTTGTGTCCGGTCAGTACGGTATTCATGACCGTTACGTTGGCGCAGTCACTGATATGAATAAAACCACCATAGGGAGCTCCATGCCCACCTTCGCCTGTTATGTGGTGTTCCAGCCCGTCCACTATTACATTAGATCGCCTTATGGCTATGTTGCGACGGTAATAGGTGTATTTGGATTCTGCATTATTGGCAATGGTGGTAAAATGCCCCCCTCTGATGCGAAGTATTTTTTCGTCTAGAGGAAGGGCAGTAGCCTCGGTAATTTGGTCGAAGTCCCATATAATCGGTGACTCCAAATCCACATTTCCGTTTTTATCCACGACAAAGATATCCGTTTGCGAAGATCCCTTATCTTGGTTCAGCCCATATCGGATATAGTGTTTTTGATGCGAATTGGTTACGGTGATCAGACAGGATGCCGGTAGGGAGACATCGATTTTTTTCTGATTTTTCCTCAAGGTAGGTATTCCTTCTAGTTTAAAAGGTGGCATGCTGGAACGGACCACAAATATGGAAGCATTTCGGTTTTGGACTTCTGTATCGTCAATGATAAATGAGGCATTGCCAAAATCTGTATCGGTTCTGATAATGGCAGTTCGCTCCTTGCCTCCAATATAATACGTATACCCTTCGTCTGCCTTCACCAAAAGTTGGTGCTGATTGGCGAACGCATGGGTTGCCGCTATGATATCCATATCATCTGTTTTTCCATCGCCTAAAGCGCCAAAGTCACTGTAGTGCACCAACCCCTGGGCTTTGAATTTAATAATATCCGCAGGTGTAATATGTATGTGCAATTCTCCATTTTTGTTGGTAGATACCTGGGTTCTTTTCTCTGTGGTGGTAATCCGTACTTTCTCCATGGCGCTATCTGTCTGCCCCTGTACATTAAGTATAAAGGATGTAATGAAGATTAAAAGGAAAGCGTATCTCATAGTGCAATCTTAAGGTTGGCTATAACGACTATCTATAATGAAAAAGCGTATTTGTTATAGGTAAGTAGTAAATTTCAATAAAAAAGATTAAATAGTGCCTATAAATGCAATAAAACATTCTGGAGGGTATACATATGGCCTTTGAAAGCCTGAATTTTATAATCTGTTTTTGTAAAGATATTTCAAGTAATGGCCAATGGTGAGTGGTTTTACCTGATATGGACAGCTAGTAGGGGAGACTGGTTCCGAAATGAACCGTCCTTGTTACGAGTACCCTTGATTATTGGGGTAGTGTTTTTAAATGCCATTGGTCCAATGTCAATTGAAACGATTAACTTTAACCACAATAGAAGAATTGGAAGTTACGGCACATGCATGAGCCTGTACTTAGGGAGACTGTCTATTGCATCGTAGGTTGTGGAAATCTTATATATAAGATCTACAGTTTATACGTATCGTGAGAATATTTATGATGAAGGGAGAAAACAAAGCCAAAGGAACAAAGAAACCCTGGCCCACCAAAGCCGCTATGGAACAGATTTATGAAATGAATCTTTGGGGTGGTGATCCTATGGATTTTTATTCAGGGGAAGGATCGCACCATCCGGAAATGGTAAATCCATATTTAACTGTTTTAACATCCTTTTTAAGCTCTTTTAAAAGTCCCCTTGTGATGTGTGATTTGGGTTGTGGGGATTTTAATGTGGGTAAAGAATTGGTAAAGTTCACTGAGAAGTATATGGCCATTGATATAGTGGCGGACCTTATAAGGCACAATAAAGAAAAATTTCAGGAAGACAATTTGGAATTTCATTGTTTGGACATTGCCGTAGATGATCTGCCTTCTGGCGATTGTGTTTTGTTAAGACAAGTACTACAGCATTTATCCAATACTGAAATACTAAATATAGTGAAAAGATTAGCTGATTTTCAGTATGCTATTGTGACAGAACATTTGCCTCAAGGCGATTTTGTTCCCAACAAAGATATTATTTCTGGACAGGGAATTAGGTTAAAAAAACAAAGTGGTGTTAACTTATTGGCCCCGCCATTTAATCTTCAGGTAAAAGAGGAACATCAATTAATATCTATTGCCACAAAAGATGGTAGCGGCGTTATTGTTACTACTTTATATACCATTTTTTAGATCATATCTTAGTTAATACGTTGGGTGATAAGCCCAAATTTTCCAAAAGTGGTTTATGATCATTAGGAAAAAACACCAATGGGAAAGCGTGGGGTAAGTAGGGGAGCATCCTTAGTTAGCTCGGCATATAAACTATTAAATTCACTCTCATCAATGGCTCTTGCGGCTTTTCAACATCATATTCCACTCCTTTGAAGGCAACTTGTATTGTGTCGGGTTTAGAGGATAAAGTAGATTGGTCCAGTTCTAAAATGGCGTAACAAATGCGTGGATCACCGTCTTTGGGTTTTCCAACAGAACCAATATTGACCACATGTTTATAGGCATCACCATCATTAATTATCCGGTGGAAAAATTTGTGTGTATGACCACACAAAAGCACACCTGCCCGATGTGGCTGCATCATACCCAATACCTCATTTTCTGGATAGTATACCACCATATAGCCATTAATGGCTTTAACACTCCCACGGCGGTAGAAATACCTCTTTTTCGAATTTCCCGAACAACTTCATTTGGCCAAATATTGTAGCGGACCAAATTGCCCAAACAATAAATAGCATCTACATTTTCGTATTGCACATCCTTAAAAAAGCTTCGAGTGCTGGTAAATTTGCATGTACGTCCTAAAATAACGCTATTCTCAATTTACGGCTGTTTTAGGGGCATCGTAGTACTTCTTTTTGAGCCAAAACGACACTCGAACCAATAATATCAGTGCAGGGACTTCTACCAAGGGACCAATTACACCTGCAAAGGCCTGTCCTGAATTCAGGCCGAAAACAGCGATGGCAACAGCAATGGCCAATTCAAAATTATTTCCCGCTGCAGTAAATGCAACTGCAGCTGTTTTGTCATATTCGGCTCCCATGGCCTTGGTAAAGAAAAAGCCAATGATAAACATTAAGGTAAAATAGATCAGTAACGGCACCGCAATGATTACAACATCCATAGGAATTTCTACGATCAATTCCCCTTTTAAGGAAAACATGACCACAATAGTGAATAAAAGTGCAATCAATGTCATTGGGGAAATGGTTGGGATGAATTTTTTAGTGTACCATTCTTCACCTTTTAGTTTAACTAAAATCTGACGACTTAAAATTCCCATTAAAAACGGAATCCCTAAGTAAATAGCAACACTCTCTGCAATGGTTCCTATTGAAATATCTACGATTGCGCCTTCAAATCCAAAGTAAGGCGGAAGCACGGTTATAAAAATCCAGGCATAAAAACTATAAGCAAATACTTGAAAAATACTGTTTAAAGCTACTAAACCTGCCCCATACTCACTACTTCCTTCAGCAAGATCGTTCCAGACCAATACCATGGCGATACATCGTGCCAAACCGATTAGAATTAACCCGACCATATATTCGGGATAATCACGTAAAAAAGTGATGGCCAAAATGAACATTAGAACTGGGCCTATTATCCAATTGAGAAGAAGTGAAATGGATAGGATTTTAGTGTTTTTGAAAACTTTGGGTAAGAGGGCATAATTAACCTTGGCCAAAGGTGGGTACATCATTAAAATTAAACCAATTGCAATGGGAATATTTGTTGTTCCACTATTGAATGAATTTATAATGTTGGGAAAAGAAGGTATGAAATATCCAAGACCTACCCCAATAGCCATGGCGACAAAAATCCAAAGCGTTAGGTTTTTATCGAGAAAACTTAAGTTTTTTGATGTCATTATGTAATATTGATTTGAGAGAAAATATAGAATAATTCCGTTGCGATCTGTAGACTTCGTTCGTGGTATTTTTCAGCTTGTTGTGGTGTGTTGTCAAAAGCTTTTGGGTCTTCAAAAGTTATCGGAATACGTTTTTCTGCACCTGCAATAAAAGGACAACCTCCATCAGCTTGTGAACAGGTCATTATTGCCGCGAACGCGGATTTTGGATTAAAGTCATCATCTAATTTTTTTGAAAACCCTATTATGGGATGCTCGTTATCGGAATATTTAATACTGTAAATTGGATTATTGCCCTCTGAAATGGTTTTTACTTTAAAACCTGAATTCCGTAAAGTTTCGGCAACCATGGGAAAAAGCGCAGTAGCTTCCGTTCCACCAGAATAGCAAAACACGTTTTTAATCTTAAAGTAATGGGCCATTGTTTGTGCCCAAACTTGTGACAAATGACTTCTTCGTGAATTGTGGGTACAGATGAAATTAATACGAATCTCTTGTCTATCTGAAACTTTTGATTGAATAAATTCCGTCAACGCATTTAAAATCGCCTTACGCTCATCAGAAATTGTTTCGGGTTTTAAACTGGTAATTACCCCTTCTATTTCTGGGAATAGGGTTGGTTGTGTTGTTATCATTTTATTTAAAGGTGATTGGTTAGCAACAGTTACCTCCAGGGGAACAGCAAGGTTCTTCATTCAAATCTGACAATTTTACCTTTGGTTTTTCTACAGGAATCCCACACGCATCTTTGGCCAAACAATCCGTTTGCTTATTGGTAAGAAGGAAACTTTTGCCATTAAAATCAAGTCCAAATTTTCCAATAGTATCACCTTGGTATTCCACTTCAACTTCCAGATCTTCAATGCCCAATACTTTCTCCGAAAGGGCTATAATATTCACTAATTTTTCAGGGTGCAATCTGTGGTCGTAATCGTTAGCGTTCCAAAGTTGAAAATTTACGACTTCTTCTTTGCGTACAGTTCCGCCACAATCTATAAAGTGTTTGGTGATTTTGCCGACTTCGGTTACATGAAAGTGATTAGGAACCAATTCTCCGTTTGGTAGCTGAAAGGAAATGGTTTCCAATCCGTTCAATTTGTTTTTTACTTCAGATAATGTCATTTTGTTATTTGTTTATTGCGATTATACAATTAATGTTTTTAATTTTTTTTAGCAACAATCTGCTTCAGAAATATCTTGGTCTAAGAATTGGGACATAACTTCTTTCATTTTAATCCAATTTTCAGTGTTAACACAATAGCAAACGCTGGTTCCTTCAACATTCCCTTTAATGAGGCCTAGGTGTTTTAATTCTTTAAGGTGCTGGGAGATTGTTGGTTGTGCTAGTCCTATTTCATTAACCAAATCACCACAAACACAACTATTTATTTTAAACAGGTGTTGTAAAATAGCCACTCTGGCCGGATGTCCAAAGACTTTCCCGAACAACGCTATTTGGTTTTGTATTTCGGTAAACATTTCTGTTTTTGCTAATCCCATTTTTCTATTATATTAATACATTGCAATATTACGATTAATATTTATTCTGTCCAAGTTATTTTTGATAATGGGCTAAAACAGTAGGCCTCAAAAAATAATGGTTCAATGCCCTTGCCTCAATCCGGCCTATATCCAAAGGATGTGGAGCGCTATAGTCGGCTTCAAGAAATTTATTATTGTATTGCTTTTATAAAAGTATCACGATGAGACCAATGACCTAATATTCATAGTAAGGGCCTTTCCTATCAAAGTATGCTTTACATGGAGATTATTGCGGACCAACCACCACCAGGGGACAGTTTTGCGGTAATTTTGGATTTCTGGTGTACTTCCATCCGATCTATTTTATAGTCTTCTGCAAATCGGTCTGCATTAATTCCATCTTTAAATACCTCCATTTTAAAACTGCCTTCTTTCAGGAAGGAAAGAGTTAGTTCCAATTCCCTAGGCGTCCAATCGGTCATAGCACCAATAAACCATTTGTCGCCCTTTCTTCTGGCCACCGCTATATAGTCGCCAATGGCACCCTGAAGCACCATTGTTTCATCCCATATGGTGGGGATCTGTGTAATGAAATCTACGGTTTCCTGCTCTTGGTAATACCTAGAGGGAGATTCGCAAAGCATCTGTAATGGGGCTTCGTAGACGACATACATAGCTACCTGATGAGCGCGAGTCCCCATGCTCATTGGCCGTTTACCAGTGATGGCATAATTCGCTTTTTGCCTATTGCTCATGGCTCCAGGGGTATAGTCCATTGGGCCTGCAGCCATCCGAATAAAAGGAATGGTTACATTGTGTTCAGGAGTTATGTCCTTGCTCCATTTATTGTTTTCACTGCCCTTTACCCCTTCGTAATTGATTACATTGGGATATACCCGTCTTAAACCCGAAGGTTTGAAGGACCCATGAAAATCGACCAGTAACTCCAGTTTTGCACATTCCTTGGCTATTTGCTCATAGGAGTTTACCGTGTATTGGTCATTGCGTTGTATAAAGTCTATTTTAATTCCTTTTACTCCCCAACTTTTGTAGGTTTCAAGAGTTTGGGTAAGGTTGGCATCGAGTGGTTTCCATAGGGTCCATAGAATAATATCCACCCCCTTTTCCTTTCCATAGCTGATTAATTCCGGTACGTCTATATCTGGATTGTGTTCCAGGATTTCTGTGGTCGATTTAGTCCACCCCTCATCTAATATTATATATTCTATATTATTGGAGGAAGCAAAATCAATATAGTATTTGTAGGTATCCGTGTTGAGCCCTGATTTAAAATCCACCCCATAAATATTATTGGCATTATACCAATCCCATGCAACTTTGCCAGGTTTGATCCATTTCGTGTTATTTATGGCTTGTGGTCTGGATAATTGGAAAGTCAGGTTGCTCTCTACAAAAGTACGGTCGTCGTCACTTATCATAAACACCCTCCAAGGGTACGCTCTATTGCCCGAAACCTTGGCGATAAAATCTGCTTCCTTGGTGATTGTTTGATTGCGATCTGGTTGTCCTTTAGCATCTATGGCATCAAGGACATACTTTGGAAAAATAGCATCTACAGATGAATTCCCGTTTCCTCTTATAAACATTCCAGGGTAATCATGAAGCGCTGTTTCGGTTAACAACACCTTTCCCTTCTCTGTTGTAAAAACAACAGGTAGGCTGCAAAACTCCTCGGCCGATATATCGGCTAGCTGTAGGTCCAAATAAGAACGTTCATTGTGGGAGTACATTTGGTCTTCTTTTGGAAAAATAGACTTTGCTCCTTCAGGAAAGCTCAGCATTACATTTTCTGCCATAACATTACGGTGCCCCTTACTTTTATCCGTAAATTGGTAGGCTACACCATCATTGTACGCCCTTATTTTAAGTTGATATTTACCTTTGAATGTAATCGCTAACTGAACATATTCATCTTTAATTTCAGCATCTTTATGAGGTATCGCAGGATAGATCATGGAAGAAAAATTCTCAATAGTATGGTTCTTGATTATGGGACTTGCACCAAAATCTTCCCCGGAAGAAAAATCCATTCCTATTTTAGCTTCTTTGATTATTACGTTGCCTTTAAGGGAGGCATACCAAGATATGCCACTATCTACTGTAAGGTTGAGTTCTATGTTTTCGTTCGGGGATTTGATTTTAAAATTTTGGGAATACGTTTTCTGAAAAATCAGAAAAATGGAAAGAAAGAGCAATGTTCTTGTCATTATAATTCTGGAATTATTTTTATTTATTTGGTTAATTCAATTGTGCCATAGTATTGCCGCTATGAGCCATGGTATGGTATGGTAGGTCTGCCACCCAAAATATGCTAATTTGGTTTGTTCTTGATTTGTGGTAAAAGTAAGAAAAAGAGCAGAGACATGACTATTACCCTATGTGGCCGTCTTTCGGGAAAGTAATTTTAAATACGTATGATTTCACTAAAGGGTCCATTTTCTAATGGCGATAAACCTACATAAAATAGTTTATTTATTGAACTACAGTTACTCTAATTGAAATTTTGACCCTTTAAAGCCACTTTGTTTAAGGAGCCATTGGGATAGAAATCTTGTTTCTAAAATTTGATAAATAAGCCACTTGCCATATATTATTAACGCTATTTTTTATAAAAGTTTACCACAATCAAACCATTATAGATATTAGCTTAATAGCGCCATTAGATTCCTCCTTAGTGTTCGGTGCCTGTGTCTAGGAGGTTAGTTTTAAGAAATTTTAAAATTTGGAATAGCGCTATATTCAATAAGGGGGGAACTTACCACTTCACTGTCATCAATTTAATGTACAAATGGTTAAACTTGTTCTTAGGGCCATGGCGAAATAATAAGCACTTTTGTTTTTTGTGTTTAACAATCCCTTAACTTTAAGGGAAATCATTAAATTATGGTCAATGATCAGGAGGGGGTAGGATTAAAGAAACAACTGGGTACGGTGCAAATTCTATTGTATGGAGTTGGAACCATGCTGGGTGCTGGTATTTATGTGCTGGTGGGTAAGGTAGCAGGGTATTCTGGAACATTGGCCCCGCTTTCCTTTCTTATAGCCGGAATTTTAGCCGGATTGACCGCTTATTCCTATTCCCTGCTTTCCCCGCGGTTTCCCAAAAGCGGTGGGGAAATTGTTTATGTAAAAACGGCATTCAACTCCAAGCGATTGTCCACCTTAGTTGGATGGGGTGTAATTTTTACAGGGTTTATTTCTGCTGCGGCCATTGTAAAAGGGTTTGTAGGGTACCTTGATGTGTTTATTGAAATGCCCGATGCATTCGTCATCATTGTTAGTTTAACGCTCCTATGTATACTGGCCATATCGGGCATTGGTGAATCCTTGAACGCGATCGGATTAATAACAGTAATTGAAGTTTGCGGTCTATTATTTGTCATTTATGTAGCAGGTATCGATTTGGAAAAATTTACTTCACAATTTACCCAAATGTTCATTAAGGCTCCTGGCTATGATGTATTCGCTGTATTTCAAGGCGCATTCTTGGCTTTCTATGCCTTTGTTGGCTTTGAAGACCTGGCAAATGTAGCCGAAGAGGCCAAAGACCCAAAAAAGAGCATGCCAGTCGCTATTATGGGCAGTTTATTCATCGCGTTGTTCCTCTATATAGCTGTTGCAATAGTTGCGGTGATTTCCTTGCCCCTAAATGAGCTTTCTTCCACCAATGCTCCAATGGCAGATATAGTTGCCAATAAGGGACAGCATTATGCTTATATTGTAAGTCTAATTAGTTTGGTTGCTGTGTTAAATGGCGTATTGGCACAGGTCATAATGGGCTCAAGGGTCCTCTATGGATTGGCCGGTCAAAACAGCGCACCTAAATTGTTCCATCAGGTACATAAGAAATACCGTACTCCTATGATGGCCACTATCGCTATATCTATGGGGATTATTGTCCTGGCCGTTTTTGTTCCTATCGTTCAATTGGCCAATACCACCAGCTACGTTATCATCAGTGTTTTTACACTTGTCAATCTCTCACAGACCAAGTTGGCTTTTAACGATTTCGGCAAGAAAAAATGTTGGGGCAACCCTAGATTTTTCCTGCCATTAATTGCGGCGCTGCTATGTGTTATTTTCTTGGTTTATAAGGTTATGGCCGTGCTGGAGAGCCCTTAGCTAACATTTTTTTTTCAGGTATTGTCAGAAAAATTGTGTACTATGAACCAACTTCCTTAATACTAAAAACCAAATAGGAAAACCTGTAGTAGCACTAATATATTCCTCGGGATTAAATTGACAAGCAGTTTTAAAACGAGGGGATATACACCCCAAGCCGGACCTTATTGTTTGTGCATTGACTATACTATTATTTTAGGGAACTATTACTACCAGGGTGTTTCGGTAGGTACGGGTTTAAAAGGTGCCCCCTTATGATTTAATAAATTTCAAAGCATTTGATAAATCAAAAATAAAAGTACCCAAGCTCAAGATGTTTATCATCTACTATCTGTAGATTAATACTTTCGATTATTCTATTTTATAATATAGCTTGTTGGGGCTCCAACTTCTTACTATATTCTGGAATTTATACGCTGCTGGGGCATCTCATTTTTTGCTAAAACTGGACTGACAAATGTCATTGCGGTCTTTTTATAATAATGATATATTTGATGGTACAAGTTTTTATTTCCATGTTATGACCAGAAGAATATTATGTCCTACAGATTTTTCAAAAAATGCTCAGAACGCAATTAATTATGCTATTGAACTATTTAAGAACGAAACCTGTGAATTTTATATTCTAAATACGTATCATGCCGAGGCTTATACCATGGAGCTTGCCATTCCTAGGGATTTAGAGGATTTTCAAAACAAATCGCTCCGTGGCTTGAAAGTTATTTATGAAAAGCTATCAGTGGAAGCTGATTCCAAGAATCATAAATTCCATCTGGTATCGGAATGCGGTAATTTATTAGACAGTATGAAAACCATAATTGACAAGTATGATGTAGAAATGGTCGTTATGGGAACTAAGGGGGCAACCAATTCCAGAGTGGAAATCTTTGGGAGTCAAACCGTACTTGCCATGGAAGAAATTAGAAACTGTCCGGTACTGGCCATACCGGTAAAAACGACCTATAAGGAAATAAAAGAAATTGTTTTTCCAACGGACTTCAGAACGCCCTATAAAAGACGGGAATTTCAAAATTTGGTCGACCTAGCAAAAATCGCAAATTCGGCAATTTCAGTGTTAAATGTACACAACAAAACGGATAGTCTTGATAGAGATCAACTGATTAATAAAAATCTATTGAAAGATTATTTTGAAGGACTGGACTATTCATTTCATACCCAAAAGAATAAGGATGTACAAACAGCGATCAACTCATTTATAGAAAGTCGCGACAGTGATATGGTGGCCTTTATCAATAGAAAACACAGCTTTTTGGGAATGATCTTATCCCGACCAATGGTCAAAAATCTTAATTACCATATTAGTATCCCGGTACTTGCTTTGCACGACTTTAAAAAATGACTTTGAAAATATAGCAGGATACTCATTGTTTCTTAATTCCCATAGACCCAAAGCCCATTATCTCGTGTTTTTGTAGGGGATGTATCTTACCAAAACCCCTTTATTAGTTTTTTCAAGACTGATTAATATCATAGGATATAATGCTACAGCTGGATAATTTTGGCTCAAACCTAAATTAGTATTCCATGAGAATTTTAATACCAACAGATTTTTCTGAATTATCAAATGTAGCCATTAAGTATGCTGTAGGTTTAAGCAAGGATGTAGCCGTAGAGCTTATTTTGCTACACGTCATAGATACCAATATACCTTCCATGGCTAGACTGGGTTCCAGTAAACTTCAGGAGGTTATAAAAACTAGTTCGGAAAACTCAATGAAAGAACTTATAGCGTCTATCAATAAAGATAATAGCCATACAATCAAAATAAGCTATGAAATTACCGCTGGTGCTTCTATTGAAAAATATGTTGAAATGTTCGCTTTGAAAAATAATATCGATATGGTTTGTATCGGTACCAAAGGTGCCAGTGGCTTAAAAAAGATGCTCTTCGGTAGTAATGCTGCCGGGATTATACAAAACAGTAGTATCCCTGTCCTGACCATTCCTGAATATGCCCGCTATAATGGAATCGACAATATTGTGTATTCGAGCGACCTTTACAATCTTGATAAAGAGATCGACCAAATTGTTTCGTTTGCAAAATTAATGGATTCATGGATTCAAATTCTTCATATCGATAAGGATAACGAGCGATTTGAAGGAGACTTGGATCAAAAAGAAAAGAGCTTGAGAAAAGATTTTTCTTATGAAAAAATAAAGTTAAGAGAGCTTAAAAGTGACTCTGTGATACATGGAATCAACACTTTTATAGCAGACGTTAACGCAGATATGGTGATTATGTTCACCCACCACACTAATTTTTTGGAAAAAGTATTCAAACAAAGTGTTGCCCAAAATACGGCATTTCAAACAAGAATACCTCTTTTTACGTTTCAAAAGGAGTAACAAGTTTTTAAGAATAGGGAGGGGGTCATGTACCCATTGTTATTATTGTTTTTATTGAGTACTAATATATGGAAGTACAACTAGGTGAGCTCCCAACGCTTGGCTATGCACAAAGCTAAGGTTCTATTATTTTTCGAAGTAGAAGCACTTATTATTCGAGATCTCCACTACGAAAAACGATGTTGGTGATGGGGGAGTCCCTAATATCAATGACACTTATTTTATTGCAACTGGAGTTTAACAGGATAAAATATTGATATGCATTACCTTAACGAAAGCCATATCCTACTTTTTCTTGTGCAGATCCTTGTACTTCTTGGATTGGCACGGACCCTTGGGGTGCTTTGTGAATTTTTGAAGATTCCTGCCCTGGCTGGTGAAATTCTAGCTGGTGTTATTTTAGGGCCAACCTTACTTGGCCGGGTGTCACCGGACTTGCAAAACATGCTTTTTCCTGATAGCGAGGCCCAATATATAATGCTTGAAACAGTTTCTTGGCTAGGTGTTTTCTTTCTTTTACTTGCTTCGGGGTTTCATGTAAATGTGGGGCATGCACTGCGTAGTGGTCGTGCAGCCATTCTAATAGGTATTGTTGGTGTACTGTTACCCATTGCTATTGGTTTCCCAGTATTTAGTACCTATGACCCAATCTATTGGGGAGATGCGGCAACTGCACTCTCATTTCCTCTATTTTTATCCGTTGCTGGTTCTATCACTGCGATATCGGTTGTGGCTAGAGCACTAGGGGACCTCGGGATTAACAATACCCCGCAAGCTTCATTGGCTCTTTCGGCTTGTGCTATCAATGATATTTTTGGATGGCTTTTATTTACTGTGGTGTTGTCATTGGTTTCTGCACATGCCATGAGTGCTTTTGATCTTGGCGGTAAGGCACTACTTGTAATAGGCTTTATCATTATAAGTATTGCTGTTGGGGCCAAAGTATTGAATTATGCTTTAAAAAAGGTCGAAGCTACTTCGTTACCACAGCCTGCAGCAGCTCAGACGCTAATTGTAAGTGTTGGATTGCTTTGTGGAGCAATCACGCAGTGGATGGGAATTCATGCTATTCTGGGGTTTTTCCTTGCCGGGACCATGGCAGGAAGTGCCAAAAGAGTATCGGAAAATATTCGCAATAGTGTTTCAGACACTTTGCACGCCATTTTTGTTCCCCTTTTTTTTGCTACACTTGGACTTAAAATAGATTTCTTGGAGGGATTGGAACTATGGCCTACGGTAATCTTTTGTATAGTGGCAATTTTAGGTAAATTTGTAGGGGCATGGATGGGAGCAAGATTGGGAAAGCAGTCCCAACAGTCATCTATTTTAATGGGCTTGATCTTTATTCCCGGAGGGGCTATGGAGATTGTAGTTGCTACACTGGCCATTGAATTAGAACTTATTGGTCAGGCAATCTTTGTGGCTATCGTATTTTCTGCGCTTCTATCTTCAATTCTTGCTGGCCCCCTAATTGGAATCCAAGTACGGCGCTTAGGAATCGGCTAAAGCGAAAATAAATGGAGGATGGATGATAAATCTCTACCCCGAGTATATTCATTTATAATGGCGATTTTATTGCTTAGTATCGATCCAAGTAGCATTGGCGACCGCACACAGACCTTTTTTTTCTGAATATATTGCGGTACCGGAAAAGAACTTTCTGCCCTCTTTTCCTTTCAACCAACCTATTACTACATATTTTTCTCCAATGTTAATGGGGTGCTTTATTAAGGCTGTCATTCTACCTAACAGTATCATATTACTTTCCTCAAGTACCACAAGTCCTCCCGGGCAATCCAGTGCAGACCAAATAAATTCACTTTTAACAAGCCCTTCTCCGTTGGATAGCGACGTATCAGGTATCCACGGAGCAGCAATGACGCTGTTATTTGAAGTTTTTCCTGGGAAAATACAAAGTGCATCTGGAGACTCCCTCTTTGGTCCACAAACAAAACAATAGGGGTAAGGGTGTTCTTTAAACCCTAAATAATTTTTTGATGCCTCTATGGCCATTTTAAAACTAGGAGCTAGCGGCGCATTAAAATCCAACATTCCGGGTCTAACGCTTGCCACTATTTCATTAGAAAGCATTAACCGTAAGGAATCATCTTCAACCAGAATTTCCATTTTTGTACTTAAAGGAGGTGGTTGCCGTAAGGTAACCTCCGCAGTATAATCAACATAAGTTGCCAGTTTACCACAAACATAACCGCCATTGCCACTATTTTTTGGACCACAAAAACGAGGCTCTATGGTTAAACTATGCTTCATCTTTGTTACTGGTTTTGCTAAATTTAAATGAATTCTTACGGGAATAAATACAATTAATTGTTTCGATTCTGTACCTAATTTAGCAAATATAAACGGAACCTGCCTGTGGTAGCTAGAAAGTTTGTCCAGGGCTGGTTGGGACTTGGTTAGCTTAAATTGCCATCAAGGTTATGGCTATTTATTTAAAAAACGCCAAACATTGGTATGGTAAGTTAGATTCTCAAATTACACTTAACATGCAGATATGGTACCTAATCCAAATATTTTTTAAGCAGAACATAGTAAGTCCATATCATTCACCACCCACAAGTTTTTATCCGCGAAAAGTCCAAGCTACAAACCGGCTTTTTTTGTTCCCCTGTTCCATATCAATGACCTTTACCTCTGAAGGCACCGTTTTGTTAATGGCCCTTTTAATGTTCTTAAGATTATCTTTTTGGGATACCAAGGTGGTAAACCAATGTACTTGCTGCTTAAAGCGTACGCTTTCTTCGGCCATCTTTTTTATAAAGGCCTCTTCACCGCCCTTGTACCACAATTCATTGGCCTGGCCCCCGAAATTCAAGGTGGCTTCTTTCGGCAGTTGAAGATTACGAACTTTGCGCGCATTTTTTTGTTGGGCATCCGTGCGATTCTTAAAGAAAGGTGGGTTACAGACGACCACGTCAAAATAGTCTTCGGGGATTATTATATGCTCTAAAATACTGTTCTTAAAGCCTTGTCTCCTAAGATCTATAGTTTCCAGCAACTTATTTCGTTTAATAATTTCCGCGGCATTCTTTAGGGCATCCCTATCTACTTCACTGGCGGTGCAATGCCAATGAAAGTGTCTTGTTCCCAGAATAGGGTATATTAAGTTGGCTCCTGCGCCAATGTCCAACAATCGCAGTTTAGGTTTTGGGACCAGATCGGCTACGTACAGTAGATAGTCTAACCGGCCAGGGATGGGGGGACAAAGGTTCTGCTCTGGAATATCCCAGTAGTCCAGCCCATAATGGGCTTTTAACAGTGCAGCGTTGAGCGCCTTCACGGCTTTCTTGTCCCCAAAGTTCACGGTTTTGTTCCCATATGCATTTACAAAAACATAATCTTTCAAGCCCGGAAAATGCTGAGTAAGGAAATCAAAATCGTAATCTTTAGAAAAGGGATTCTTTGGGTGCACAGTATAAGGTATTATCAGGGCAAAGTTAGTAAAAGCCGACCTATATTGGTATTTCTTGTCAAAGTCCTTCTTGTGTAAATTTTTTCATCCTATAGGATTCAAGTATAGACCTTAAATCTGTGGACAGGTCCTTCGCTATTCACAAGTCCTTAACTATAAGACCAATAAATTAAAATTTCAAGATATATTTAGTAAATTTAAGAAGTGAGCTATCCAATTAATGATATTTTAAAATCGCACCTATGGAATTTACCCTGAAAACGACTTTTAAAACCACGGCAAAACAAATTTATAAGGCATGGCTCAGTACCCGGGGACATACTATGATGACCGGTGGAGAGGCCTTTGTTTCCGATAGGGTCGGTGATCCGTTTACCGCCTGGGACGGTTATATAAAAGGGGAGAATCTAATTTTGGAGCCCTATCAAAAAATTGTGCAATCGTGGAGAAGCGATACCTTTAAGGAAAACGAGGAAGATTCCCAAATTGAAGTGCTATTAACAGAGGCGGGGGATGAAACGGAATTAACTTTGATGCATACCAATTTGCCGGAGGATGGCGGACACTATATTCAGGGGTGGCAGGAAAATTACTTTGAACCCATGAAAGCCTATTTTGAGTATTGATTCTTATAAAAAAAGATGGTTTTGATGCCTATGGATTTCCGAAATAAAAAGGCCGTGGTAAACACTTTGTTTTCCCACGGCCAGTAATTATTTTGAGGGTATTTTACTCCTCCCAAGTATCTGTTCTAAAGGAGGAAGCTGGTAATCCCGCGGTGTTGAACAAGCTACCGGCCTCACAATTCTTAAAGGCATATCTAACCGCCACTGGTGAAGGCACTAATTTGGAGTAAACACTAAGGCTCTTATCACTGTTAATGTTGGCCTCAGCGGGGTGAAAAACTTTGTCGGTTCCCGCTATTTCAAAACCACTCAATCCCTGTCCGTAACTGGAGAGACCGTTCTCGCTATAATCAAAAGACAGCCTTACCTTGCCATCCTTAATTTCTTCAATCTCTTTGAACACTGGGCCACTATAAGCAATGCCCTCCATACCGTAATCTTTGGTAAGTGCCCAAAGGGCCAATCTATCACCTACTAAATTTTTCTCCCTTGGGTGAATGTAATCACAGTCCCCGATATCCATGGTAACGGCCATCCCAGTGTTTTCAACTGTTTTCATGGTATGCAGTTGTGCTTCCCTTAAATATCCAACATTGCCATCGCTATAACCATAAGGGGCAATTTGTACAAAGTAAAAAGGAAAGTCACCCTGCTGCCATTTTTCCCTCCAGGTCTTGATCATGGTAGGGAACAGCTGACTGTATTCCTCGGCCCTATTTCGATTGGATTCTCCTTGGTACCAGATAGCTCCCTTAATGTTGTACCCCACCAAAGGATTGATCATGGCATTGTACAAAAGGGTAGGGGTACGTTGTGGAGCTCCTTCTGGTAACTTCTTTGGCAATTCTATGGTGTTGTAATTTGAAAAGGCTTCTTTTTCCATCCAAGTCTCAACACTAGATCCGCCCCAGGAGGTATGGATCAAACCAATGGGAACGTTTAATAAGGTGTTCAATTTTTTTCCAAAAAAGTAGGCAGTGGCACTAAAATCCCTAACGGTTACTGGACTAGCTTCGGCCCACTGGCCTTCAACATTGTTCAGCGGATCCATGCTGGCTGCTTTTTTTACGGTAAACAGACGTATCTGATTGTTTTTGGAGTTTATAATGGCTTCTTCACTTCCCGCGATTGGTTGGTTGTTATATCCTTTAACCGGCATTTCCATATTGGATTGACCGGAACACAGCCAGACTTCCCCGATCAATACGTTGTTAAGGGTAACCGTAGTACTTCCATTTAAGGTAAGTGTATATGGTCCTCCATAAGAGGGAGTAGATAGTTTAAGACTCCATTGGCCCTTATTATCGGCCACCGCCGTGGATTCTTTTCCCCAGCTTCCTGTAATCTTAATTTTAGTGTTGGGTTTGTCGCTTCCCCAAATGGAGACCTTGTCCTTTTGCTGAAGGACCATATGGTCTCCAAAAAAAGCAGGCAATTGTAGTTGAGCAAAGGTTATTGTTGAAGTACAAAAAAGAAAGGCTAATAGAAATGTTTTAATTGGATTCATAGTGTTTATAAGGTTGGTGTTTATAAGATTATTTCCTCCCAAAATTCAGGAAGAATTCTAATTTTGCCCATAGAGCAGGGCTAAATGTAATAAAAAAAAATGTGCTTTGGAGGCAGGTTGGAACTTTAGCAAATGCGAAGCCGCTATAGTAACAGTATCTTACTATTTGCATGGCACCTAAATTATATCTTTGCAGGCTTTTAATCTTTAATTGCTTAGACCTACTACGGGTACAAGGATATTTTGTCTATCAACAATTTAAAGTTTTCTGCTTTTTTATTACCGATCAAGAAAACTATTTCCGCTATATAATCTTCCGAGAAATTGGGCAGGTCCAACTTCCTTCCCCTATGTGAGGGGTGCATATCCTTGAGGGAGACCTTGATTTCCTCCCATTCCCCTAAGGTAGGGAAACTGCTGATATAGGAATAATAATTGTTGGTAGCGTCCTTGACCCTAAATTGATATTTCTTGCCATCGCCTTTAAGCCGGATGCTAATGTAGCTGTCCTTGCTTACTTTTATTTTGTCGAAGCGGTAGCGTACCGACGAGAACCCACCATTGTTTTTCAAAGAGATTTCACCTTCAAATAGTCCGTACCCATCAGGGTTTAAGGAAATGCTCCCCTTTGATAAACCACCCATTACCCTGTCATTGACAATTTTCCAGTCGTGGATGTTGCATTCTTTGTTGAAATCGAAAATTGTGATTAAGTTCATAAGCGTCATAAAAAATAGAGAGCCCATAAGATACTTCATAATTATTTGTCCTTATAAAATTTGCAACCACTTAAACAGAACTAAAGGAGCTAAACAAAATACCAATAGGCGTTAAATCGTGTTATTTACAAGGCGATTATCGATCTCTTAATATTGATGTAACTCATGGATATTTAGAAGTATATAGGTTATCTGTGCCAAAGCTTATTTTGCCGAAACTGCCAATACCTCTCTAGCACCCACATGGGATTTCTTAATAAACGGAACGCTCCACTCTATTCCTTATAGGAGGAATGGATTGCAGATATTCATAGATGGCCCCAGCTTCCAAATCTGTAAGTTGAGTGTAGGGAATCATAGGATAGGTAAGTACTTTCTCGCCCTTTTTCTGACCATATTTTAGTGCCGTTATAAAGTCTTCCTTGGTCCAGTTTCCAATTCCCGTTTCCTTATCCGGGGTAAGATTGGAGGTTAGCATTACGCGCCCCTCCATGTCCAAGGGTTTGTTGCCTCCTGCAAAATACCCGACACTTAATTCTGGATTTAAAAAGTTATTCGATTTAAAATCGGCAGAGTGGCAGGAGAAGCAATCTAGGTTATGGGCCAAGTACCTGCCCAGTTCTATGGTTTGATCGTTACTAGGTAACGAAATTTTTTCCGAGGGCATAGGAAAGGGCTTAAAGGCCACCCTGCAAAGAAGTTTGGTCAATAAGGAAGGTTGTGGAGGTGTATCCGGACTTGGGTCGGCCGCTACCATGGGATGGTCCGATCTTAAAAATGAGATAATTGCATTGATGTCCTCATCGGCCATATTGGGCAATTTTGCCATGTACGGCGGACTGTATTGTCCGTCCCTTTTTATACCCGTTCTAAGAAGATATACCAGTTCCCCATCGGTCCAATTCCCAATGCCATGGGTTTTGTCCTGGGTGATGTTCTGGGAATAAATTTCTCCAAATTCCTGGGGGGCGTCCAACATTTTATGTCCCGTAAGTTTATTGGTTTTGGGGTTCATATGGCAGTTAGCACACAACATTATAGATAATTTTTCGCCCCTGGCAATGGCCTCGGGACTACTTACTACTTCGAAATCAATTTTTTCTACCTCATAGGAGGGAATATCGTTTGCACTTATAAAGAGGATAACTATTCCCATTAATAAGACAATTGCTCCTATCCCAACTCCTAGAATTTTTAACACTTTTTTCATCGTAATTCTTTTTAATTAAACAACAGAAAGTTCTTTAAAATACGCGGGGGAGGTTCCAATGTTTTATCGGCCAACTATGGTGCCTTGATTATGTATATTTTATGACATAAAAGTCACCGAAAGTGGTATTGCACAACCATGTTTCCTAATATTGTTGTAGAATAATTTTGTGCAAAAATTTAATCATCGGTCGATTTTTGGTTTTAACACAGGCTTAGCTACTGGCTTAATAAAGGCAACCAAGATTATTTATTCTTAAAATTAGTAATTTTTTTAATATCTAATGGATCTTTTTTTTACAATATGCTAGAGCCCAGTACGTTTGGTTAGGAAAACCTTTGGTTAACGAAAATTTTTCATCAAATGCGTATTACTAAATGCAAAATACCAATACCCAACAGGGGTGTCTGTACGCAAAGCCTGTACTAAGTTATTTCATGATGGGTTCTACCATCTATATACCTACTGCCAATTACAGGGAAGGAAATGGGTAGTAACAGTGAGGTAGCTTATTGCTAATTATCGGATTTGGCCTTTTCCAGAGCCCCATGAATAGTGTCGAATATATATTCCTTGTCCAATACTTTGCACATTTCATTCTTCTGAAAATCTTTTCTTGTTTCTTCATTGATTCCCGAGAGGATTACCTGTATACCCTTAGTCTTATAAGACTTTATAATCTCTTTTAAACTTTGATATCCTGTGGCATCGATCAAGGGAACATAGCGCATTCTAATTATAATGATTTTTGGTTGTAAATGCGTTTTGGTTATGGTTTCTTGAAACTGTCTGGCAGCTCCAAAAAACAGTGGCCCATTAATTTCATATAACAATACGTTTTTGGGGAGGTCCAGTATTTCTTCCTCAAATAGATGTTCGTCCTTATTATTATCGGATGTGATATTTTCAATGCGCATAGCTTCGCTCATTCTTTTCATAAACATAAAACTGGAGAGGACTATTCCAATTTCAATGGCTATTACCAGGTCGAAAATGACCGTGAGGAAGAAAGTGGTCAATAGAATAATAATATCCATTCTATTTCCCTTTAAAATAGATCTAAATTGCCTCCATTCGCTCATATGATAGGCTACAACCATCAAAATTCCAGCTAGACAGGAAAGAGGTATCAACTTGGCATAAGGCGCAAATAAGAGCATTATGGACAGTAGGACCAGGGCGTGCACTATGCCCGAAATAGGAGTTCTACCCCCATTCTTTACATTGGTAGCCGTTCTTGCTATAGCCCCGGTGGCAGGGATTCCACCGAAAAGGGAGGAAAAAATATTGGCGCTCCCCTGCGCTATCAGCTCCATATTGGAACGATGTTTTCCTCCGATCATGGAATCCGATACAACTGCCGAAAGTAGGGATTCAATACTACCCAATAGGGCAATGGCAAAAGCGGGCTGAATTAAAGATTTAACCGTTTCATAATCTACCTCGGGTAGGGCCGGCAGGCTCAATTGATTTGGGATTTCACCAAAATTACTTTCAATAGTGTCTACTGGTATCCCAAAGTAGTTTACTACAATGGTAGACAAAAGTATGGCAGCAATGGACCCGGGAACCTTCTTGATCCATTTTTGAAAGTATAGGGTGATGATTACGGTTATGGAAGCAATAGCTATGGCATACCAATTGATTTTGTCCATATTTTCAAAATAAACGACCCATTTATCTATAAAATCGGCAGGTACTTTGGCTATATGCATTCCAAAAAAATCATTGATCTGGGAGGAAAAAATAATCAATGCTATACCGCTTGTGAACCCAACGATCAAGGAGTAAGGAATAAATTTTAATAAGTTGCCCATACGGGCCAGTCCCAAGCCTATGATTATAAATCCGGCCATAAAGGTGGCTATGGTCAATCCGTTTACTCCATACTCTTGAACAATACCGTAGACAATAACAATAAAAGCCCCTGTAGGACCCCCGATCTGAACACGACTACCGCCCAGTGCCGAAATTAAGATCCCAGCAATGATGGCAGTAATGATTCCTTTTTCCGGGGAGACCCCAGATGCAATGGCAAAGGCAATGGCCAAGGGTAGGGCAACTATACCTACGATCAATCCGGAAAGTATATCTTTTGTAATGGTTTCTTTGGATATTCCCTCTTTGAGAAGAGAATACAACTTGGGAACAAATTCTTTATTCATAGTTGGATAAAATGGTAGGTAACGGCTTCAGAAAAAGATAGAGAAACCTATTACCGTATGTAATGGCAATAATCCATGTCAAAAGTAGATTGATATTTGCTTTATAAAAATGACCGTTGTCATTTTATAGAAGTGTTGAACTAGATATAATCCTTGGATATAAGCTATAGGTGTTATTGTGATAAGGGAGTGGTAGATACGGTTACCTTTTCATCTTCTTTCAAATCAATAGTAAGGTATGAATAAGGCTGTAGGCCATCAGTGACTGTATTGCAACTTGTTTCTTTCCCATTTACAAATAAAGATTCATGGACACCAGGTATTTTGGCACTCCATTTTATGGTTGCCCCGTTTATATTATGGGCTATGGTCTTTGTCCTTCCAAAATGCTTTATCCCAATCCTATTGGAGCGTACGGGGATGTTGGACATTTCGGCCCATTCTTCGTCATTTTCCAATCTGGAAAGGCTCACAAACCCATTATTATTGGCAGCTATGTCTATGCCCATTAGCCCTCTGGTCAAATGCTCAATAACGGTAAAGGTGTTCTCAGGATAGGCCCTTCTGGCATTCTGAACGCTACATAAATAAATAATCATCTCATTGGCTATAGCAGACCTGTTGTTTTCATAAAAGATGATGGGTAAATAGGATTTTGATTCAACCATTAATTTATCGAAGTTGGCCTCGTATTTTCCTACCAGATTCCGAATTTTGGAGGTGTCCTTAATAGTGTCAAAATAGAAGAGATAATGCAGAAAGGCCAGGTTTTGCCCTACCATAAAATAATCGAAGCTCCCATCCTCATAAAGAACGGAGCGGTATTCCTGCTTTTCGGTATCGTACCAAAATTGATCTAGGAATTCCTGTTCTTTTTGTGCTCTTTCCTCATATTTTAAGGATAAATTAGATTTGCCCCTAAGTGATAACATCTCCGAGTAGGCTTTGTAAGCGGCCACTAGAGAGGCTGTCATATCTATACCAAGCTTTGTTTCTCCATGGCCTCCTTCATTGTAGGATGGGATTCCTTTTTTATTTCCGAACCTACTTTTTTCTGGATTCTGCAGGGAATGTAGAGCGCGATTTCTTTCTAAGGCCTTGTCCGAACCCAGTTGCCAATGGTCCAAATATTCGTTGAGGCTCAATTCATAAAAATTAATTAGATCGGGGTGGTCAAGATAATCTTTGTTTCCTGTCCACTTATAAAGTCGGTAGGCACTATAAGTTAGATCAAAGTTGGCGGGCAGATGATACCAAAAGTCTTGGTCATTTTCGTAATCTACTGTTGCAGGTTTGTTGTTCTTGTTTATTTCCCAATAGGTACAGTAATCTCTTTCCTTACTAATATTCTGGGCGAATTTGAGAAACATATTGTAATTGTGTTTGCCCAATCCTAAAATTTCGGCCCCAATGGCTTGATGGGAAACATCTCGAATGCAAAAAGCTTCATTATCGGGTTTGGAAGCTTGATACCAGTACCCCACCGGGTCTGAGTCATCATGGGCATAGGACAGTGCTTTGTTCTTAGCCCAGCTAAAGGCCTTGTTCAATTCTTTGTGGGAAGAATCAAATACCAATTCACCTGAAATTGATTTCTTAGGTTCTTTATGGCAACTGCCCAGTATAAGGCTCAACAGTATTAATAGTCTGAATTCTATTTTTGTGGTAAGGTTTATTATCATTTTTTTGATATTGTAACTAGCCTATGCTATAGTTGAGGGATTGGCCAAATCAAATTTTGTCGCCATCAATTTCTTCGTTCGTTCAATTCCGCTCTTCTCATCGGCATGGAGTCTATGGTTTCAAAAAGTTCAGAGGCCGTCACCAGTCGGGATGCTTCTAGTTTTACCCCCCCGTCCAATCCTATTAAAATCACTTTAAAGTCCTCCTTTTTGTTTGCAAATTTAGTAAAAAGGACAGGGGAAGAAACCCATTTGTTCTCTTTTGCATTAATTTGGTAATTCATTATTCTATATTGCTCGGGCAAAACTTGATAGATCAACATTTTTCTTTCCTTAAGTTCTCTTGGCAATTTGCTGAATTGGGCTATCTGCGCTTGATATTCCTTAGACTCCTCACTGTGGGACACCATTAGAATGATACGGTTTTCCCATTGGTGGGATTTCAAATCCTGTGCTTGGGTTATTTGGGACATAAATGTTCCCAATAACCCCATCAGCATTCCTATTATGTAATTTTTTAATTTTATAGCCATTTTTTCTTCCTAAAATAGAGTAACATCCCAATGGTAATAATAACGCCCCACATTATAAAATAACAGTACTTGTAATGAAGTTCGGGTACTACGTCAAAATTAGCCTCATATATTGCAGCTATAAAGGTCAACGGAATAAAAATCACTAAAAATACTGTCAAAAATTTCATAATATCGTTCAGTTTGCTGCTAATGGGGGTATGGTAAATATTTAATTGGTCGGACAGTATTTCCCTGTAGCAATCAGAAGAATCACTGGCCTGGTTTTTATTGTCCTGAAGCTCCTTATAGTGAATTTCGGTACTTTCCGTAATATAGTCCGATTCCAATTTTGCAAGACTTAAAATCACTTTCTTAGCGGGTTTTATATTCTTTTTCAAGAAATTCAATTCCCGTTTATAGGAATTTATTTCCCCTATAATCTCTTGTCTAGGATCCAGTAGGAGGTTTACTTCCAGGGTCTCAATTTTTTCTGCCAATACGCCTATGATATATATGTAGTTGTCAATTACAATATCCAGCGGGGCAAATAGAAGGTAATCGGTTCCGCCGTTTCTAATCCTTCTTTTTTGTTTTCTAATACGCTCCCGAACCGATTCAAATACATCGCCTTTGGTTTCTTGAAATGAAATAAATACCGAATCGGTCAAAATCAAACTTAGATTTTCAACATATATCATATCCGATCCGAGCTGTTTTGCAACATTTTTATGGGTATATAAATGCAATTGTCGTATTCCTTGATTGTTGGCCGTACCTGAGTATTCATTACATCGGCCAAAATGAGTCGGTCAAGATTAAATTCCTGCGTAATACCCTCTATAGCCCCTGTGTTGTGAAGTCCAATTATATTAAACCGGATTACCCTGTCTTTTGCCTGGTATTTTATAACTTCTTTTACTGTCTTTATAGTTTCCTCAGCAAGGCTATTGGCATCAAAATTGATTATACGAAGTAATACTTCATTTATTTTTTTATCGCCTCGAAAAGAAAGGTCATCTGGAGCAATTCCAATTTCTTCTTTCGATTTTTTTAAGAACCTTGCCATATTGTTTTTTGTTGATTACATCTTTTTTTTTTTGTTCAGTTGCCAAGTCTCTTATTTACTCATTTTTTGGTATTATTTCAGTATGGCCCGACTTAAAGTGTAGGTCCATTTGTGGAAATGGTACAACGATTTTGTTATCGATGAATTTCCGGTTGATGATCCTTCTGATATCACTTTTTACCTTCTCGATCCGAAATACATTTTCGCTAAAAAATAGTACCTCAAAATCCAGGGATGAGTTTCCGAAATTCATGAATCGCCCCTCTATCATTTCAGTATCGTTAAATTCCGGATGTTCCAAAACGCTTTCCTCCAATATTTTGATCACAAGGTCAACATCACTTCCATAGGCCACACCAACACTGATCTTAAAACGGATCTTTTTTTTCTGGTGGCTCCAATTGATCACTTTGTTGGTGGTGATCAAAGAATTTGGAATTATTATGGAAATATCGCTCCTGTTCAAGCCCGTGGAAGTTCTTAACCCAATTTCCTGTATTTCTACTATATCACCATCTATTTCTAGGATATCATTTATTTTTATCGACTTTTCGGACAGAAGTATTATCCCAGAGATCACATCGTTGAAAGTTTGTTGCAGACCCAATCCCAGACCTACCAACAGGGCCGCGGAGCCGGCAATTAATATGGTGACCTTGATGCCTACAGACTCCAATATAAGGCCAAGGGTAATTACCCATATGGTGTATTTGATAATTTGATATAGCGCATAGGTATTTCCCTTATCAAGGTGTACTACTTTATACCGGCGGAATAGTGCCGTTTTTATTAACCTCAAAATGACTTTAGTGGCCAGGGAAATCAATAAAACAATCACTAGAGTATACACTTTTATTTTGTATTCCCCTATGCTGATAAGATTAAAATCCAATAATTTGCTTAACGTGTCCATTTCTATTTTTTAGGGCTACCGTATGCCTTGCCAAATGGCTTTAGCTTCGGTAGGGGGAGGGTAGGAGTGTTGGTGTTTTACTATTGAAATATAGTGAAAAGCCTTGAACTATTCTTGGTTAATTTGGCTTTAGATTAAAGCGTGGACATTTTTCCGATTTCCTAATTTTAGATTTGGAGAATTCCCTTAGGCGCTGCTTCCGATCTAGTATCCAAATCATGAAAATTTAAAAAGGACAAAGACTCAAGACCCTAAAGTAAGGACAATGGCCATAGTTTCTTGACTCTTGTAGCGCAGCGGGGATAGTATCAATGGTTATTCATATGTAAATTGTTTACCAATTTAGAAGGGGTTTCTTCATTTTAGACAAGTGATTTTTATTGTTTTTATCCGTTTTCGTGAATCTATGATTTAGTTCATGAATACTTTATAAACAAATCAAGGGTTTTGGGACTGACACCACAGCGGTCTGGATTTTGATTCCTTCCAACTTAAAATTTCAATACCCGCCACATGGGCAAATAATTACTGCCGCTCCAGTGTCTATTTGGGCATTGGGGAAAAAAATAAACTTGGTCGGGATGCATTTTTGTACCCAAAGAACTGGCCGTCTTTTTCCAATTCAATTTCTTTTGTTCTGGTAGGTTTGCTATTGGAAATGGAGGAGACATACAGTTTTCAGGTCTGTTGTCCCCAAGTGGATAATAAAACCGTCAAAAGCAAAAGCAGCAGTTGTTTTATAAGTATTGGCATTAATTACGTAGTGCCTTGTTGTAGTCGGGAACAATGGTTTTTAACGCTTCTTCGGCATCAATGTAGACTTCCAATTCCTGCAACGAAATGACTTTAAAATCGTTCAGGGATAGGTATTCCAAATATTCTTTGAAAAGTTCAGGAGGGGTATTTACCCAGGGGTGTTCTATATCGGGAACGCCATGAAGTGTAAGTACCACGATTTTTCCGTTTTGGGCTTCTTCCAGGGCGGACAAAATTTCACTTTTGTTATCTGCATTGGTGGCCCAACTAGGAATAAGATAGGGGTGGTCCGTTAAAGGGTCATAGGCCCTGCTGCCTCCGGCGCGGGCAAAGTGGTATTCTTTTTTTTGTAGATACGCTAGGGCATTCGCATTTAGTCCGTAGCCGGGGTAGGCAAAGTTAAGCGGTCTGGCAATCCCCAACGAATCGCATTTATCCTCTATGTACTCCAGTTCGGCATTGAATTGTGTTTGGGAGAGTTTGCTAACATTGGCATGGGTATGGGTGTGATTGGCCACCTCAAAACCCATTTGATCCAAGGCTTGTATCTGTCGCCAATTCATATATAGGGTACTGTCCTTATAAATGGGCGGAAACTCACAAACGAAAAAAGTGGCCCCAAAACCGTATTCCTTTAATAGCGGGGACACTACGGAATAGTGGCTGGCAGGGGCATCATCAAAAGTGAGGACCACCAGTTTATCCGGTATTTCCTTTTTTAGTATTTGGGAATGACCGTGTAAAAAAAGATTAATGGCAATTAGGACTAGGATGTTTTTTATCATGAAAAATTGTGCCTTTGTTAAATTTAGGAAATTTAGTTCAGTGTCTATACCTACTCAATTGTACCACACAGCATAACGCTCCCTTCTTAATTCCAGGGCCAGACCTTCTTCCACGGCCAATGCTTCGGCCCTGGTTAAAACGGGATCTATGTGGTGGTATAGGCTAGGTCTTAAATACAACCCATATTTCTGTACTATGTTGGACGATAGCTTGTAGCCCTTCTTGTTTCTGTATCCGGTCTTATGTTGTTCAAATCGGTCTTTGGGGAGTTTGGAGGTCATACCCACATAGAGACATTCCAAGACTCCGTTAAACTGGGGATTGGCCGCCCTAAACTTTGCATTCTCGGTAAAAATACGTTTGGACAATTCTATAACATAGACTCGGTACATGACTTTAGGCATAGTTTATCGGGATAATGTGGTCCAATCTAATCAAATTTCACATAATTTAATTGATAATTTTTCCATATTGGCCCTAAAAGAATAATTTTTTTACGATTTTTAAAGTTTATAAACCAAAACCATCGAAATCGATAAAAACAAATGTTAAAATGAAAAATGAACCAAACAAACCCTCGTCCATTACAAGACGATCTTTTATTGGAAAAACAGGAGTTGCCGCTGCCGGAATTTCTATTCTCCCTAGTAATGTAATAGCTGGACTAGGACACAAGGCACCTAGTGATAAATTGAATATTGTTGGAGTAGGTGTGGGAAGTATGGGTTTTGCCAACCTTAAAAATTTACAGAGTGAAAATATTGTGGGACTTTGTGATGTGGACTGGAACTACGCAAAAGATTGCTTTAATCACTTTCCCAAAGCTAAGAAATACAAGGATTATAGAGTAATGTACGACGAATTGGGCAATGATTTTGATGCCGTAATGGTGGCGACTGCCGATCATACCCATGCCATTGTAGCGGCCGATGCCATGGTCCGCGGAAAACATGTTTATGTACAAAAACCGCTTACGCACTCTGTTTACGAATCTAGGTTATTGACCAAGTTGGCCAAAACGCACAATGTGGCCACACAGATGGGTAACCAAGGAGCTTCTGGAGCCGGGGTGGCCGAAACCTGTGAATTAATTTGGAGTGGTGCCATTGGCGAAATAACAAAAGTAGAATCCTTTACCAACAGACCAGTATGGCTACAAGGTTTAAACCCGCCTACCCAAGGACAGTGGGTGCCGGATAACTTGGACTGGGACCTGTTTACCGGTCCCGCGGAATTAATACCTTATAATCAGGTGTACCATCCTTGGAACTGGAGAGGCTGGTGGAATTATGGAACCGGAGCTCTTGGGGATATGGCCTGCCATATTCTTCATCCCGTATTCGAAGCCCTTAAATTGGGATCGCCCACACAAGTTCAAGGTAGTTCATCCCTACTTTTACAGGACTGCGCCCCTACGGCTCAATCGGTAAAAATGACCTTTCCGGAACGGGGAAGGGTAGGTAAAATAAAATTACCAGAGGTGGATATTTCTTGGTACGACGGTGGAATTAAACCCAATTTGCCAAAAAATTGGCCAAGTGGTAAAAACCCGAATAAATCTGGGGGAGGCACATTTTTCTATGGTACCAAGGGTATTATACATGCAGGTTGTTATGGCGTTGAACCTGAGATCTTGGGCAGGGACACCCCAAAAGTAAAGCAGACCGAGCGCAGAGTAGAGAAGGAGCTGGGACTAAGTTGGAACAAAGGTGCGCATGAAATGGATTGGGTGAGAGCCTGTAAGGAGAGCGTCGAGAATCGAAAACCTTGTACGTCCGATTTTGCCGAGGCAGGACCATTTAATGAAATGGTAGTCATGGGAGTTTTGGCAGTTCGCCTTCAGAACCTTAATAAGATTTTGGAATGGGACGGTGAGAATATGCGCTTTACCAATATTGAAAAAAATGAAACGATCAAGACCGTAATTAGTGATAACTTCGTCATGCAAGATGGACGTCCAAAGTTTGAAAAGGATTGGTCCGAACCGTATTCCGCGGCAGAGTTTGCCGATGAATTGATCAAGCATACCTATAGGGATGGTTGGAAATTACCGGATATGCCGGCATAGACAGTTTGCAAGGGTCTGTAGGCAGTTGCCAAGAGGCAATAGTCATTATTCATTAGGCCTAAGTAACAGACGAGTATGTTAATTTTAAAAAAGGGAATGAGCAAAAGCTTGTTCCCTTTTTTTTTGTGGGCTGTTGTGGAAGTGGTAGTGAGTATGGAGTATTTAGTATTGAGAAATTAGTATGGAGTATTTAGTATTGAGTATTGAGAAATTGGTAGCAAGGAATTATTCAAGACATTTGGATGTGGCGACCAAATAATTACCATGTGCAAAATTCCAACACATTGTAGTCTAAATATGGGAACCTAGAGCCTGGACCCAAAAAACTAATTTTTTACAAGGGAGCGGTTTAGGTTTTATATTAACCAACGGGCTAGATTCTGATTCCTTCATGGAACTTGGTATGTAGGGCTTCAGATACCACTCTTTTGACCTATTAACACTAGAAACTAATTGGAGGTACACCTCAAGGCGAGAAAGTTTAATTTTACGAGAGTGCTATCAGTATTCCCATTAGCATAAACACGATACCACTTAATTTATTCAACCAAATACCAACATTTGGATTATTTTTAATTTTCTGAGAAAAACCACTTGCGAACATGGTTAATATTAAATACCAAATAATTCCGATTACAGCATAGGTGCAGCCAAGCAAAATAAAGGGAATAGGATTTTTAATTTGGGTGGGCTCAATAAATTGAGGAAAAAGAGCTAAAAAGAATAATGCAACTTTCGGATTTAATGTGTTGGTCAAAAATCCCGACCAAAAGTCACTTTTGGCTTTTTTATGGGGTTGTATTTCCCCCACTCCCTTTTTGTTACGGAGGTTCAAAAACCCAAGATAAATGATATAAACAGCTCCGGAATACTTGATGATTGTTAAGGCAAAAACAGATTGGGAAATTAAAACCGATAACCCCAGGGCAGCCAAAAGAGTATGTGACAATACACCAGTATTGACCCCTAAAGTAGCATAAACTCCAGATTTTCTACCTTGTCCAATAGACTTGTTCAAAACAAAAATCGTGTCCATTCCCGGAGTCATAATAAAAAGTAGGGCAGTCACCATAAAAGTGACGAAATTTTCAATTCCCATGGTGTTCCTATTTTAAATGGATAATATAAAACTTTGGGCAAAGGAACAATTTTGAAACCCTCCATAAAATACATATTTTTGTTCAACTAATGCAAAAAACGCATTAAATATGAGGATAGAACAAATAAAATACTTTCTAGCGCTTGCAAATGAACTGCATTTCTGGAAAACCTCCGAAAAGGTGTTTATATCCCAATCTTCTTTAAGCAGACAAATTCAATCTCTGGAAGACGAGTTGGGCGTGCAACTCTTTGAAAGGGATAAAAGGAACGTAAAACTTACTGATGCAGGAAAGTATCTTCAAGAACATTGGAGGATGGCCATTAATGGACTTGATCAAATCCACAGACAGGCAAAAAAAATTGATGAAGGAACAGCCGGTATTGTTTCCATAAGTTATCCTGGTTCCATTGCATTTAGTTATCTCCCTGACTTTTTGGAAATTTTAAAAACCAATCTTCCCGCATTAAAATTGGAATTGAGTGAGCCCAAAGATGGAAATCATGAAAAGTTGCTACTTGATTATCAGACAGATATAGCCTTTAGCAGGGATAGTATAAAAAATGCAAGTATAGATTCGCTAAAATTATATTCAGAACCTATTTGTTTGGTCGTTCCCCATAATCACTGGTTAAATAAAAGGTCGTTCAACAACTTAAATGAGTTAGAGGACGAAAATTTTATTATTTCAGGCTTACACCAAACCACTTCCTTTGCTTCCCTTTTGAGAAATTTATTCAACAAATATGGTTTTGAGCCAAAAACAACCATTGAGTCCGACTTTGGAGGAATGATTATAAATCTAGTATCCAAAAGACTTGGGATTTCAATTCTTCCGCAGTCTTTTAAATATTCTGAGGCAAAAAATGTACGATTTATTGATTTGGAGGAAAAAATAGATCTATTTGTTAATTGGAGGAAAAATGAGCCCAACAAGACCATTAAAAAGGTAATTGGATATGCCGATTTTGCTGGGAAATCCCAATGAATGGCTTCCAAATAACTAGTAATCAGTAAGCACTGGTCAATAGCAATTAGTTAATAAGCAAATTGTATTCAATAGTATTTAGTGGTCAACTCTAATCAAGGATGTTCAATATTAGAACCTAGATTCAAGACTAAAAAAAGTCTAACATCATGACGCTATCAGCGCAGCGGTCTTGTTTTTATAAGCTAGGTTCCTCTGCTCAAGGAATAGCATTAGGAATTGTATGTAGCGTATAAAAAAGGGAACAGGCTTTTGCCTGTTCCCTTTTTTTGTGGGTTGCTACAAGTCGTGCGACTTTAAGCAGTAGGTTTTATTTGGAATACGTCCCTGAAGAATAGGTCAGTTCATAACTATGGGTGTAGATCTCAAAAACAATTCCGAATGGGTCTTCTACATGACACATTTTAAAAGGCTTGTCTTCTGGGTAGTATTCCCTAATCGGCATTCTTTGCTTACCGCCGTAGGACACAATTTTATCTATGAGCTCTTCAATATTGGGGTCTTGTACACAAAAATGAAAAAGACCAGTGTTGAACGGATTGAATTCAGGTGCTTCCTTTATTCCGTTGGGAAAGGAAAATAATTCAATTCCTATTCCGTCTGAAGTTGCTAAATGCGCAATTTCAAATTCAGTCCAATCGTCCCCAAAAACGTCAATGCACATTTGACCAATAGCAGTCTCTTTTTCTTTTTTAACTACTGCAGGTTTCATGATTACGTACCAGCCCATTACTTCTGAATAGAATTTTACGGCCTCTTTTATATTAGGAACCGTTATTCCAATATGTGAAAATGATTTAGGATAATTCTTAATAGTTGTCCCCTAAATTATACCATGAATTTAATAGGAACAAAGTGGAAGCCCCTAATTTTATTCCATTTATTGGAGGGCAACATGCGTTCTGGAATGTTACAAAAGACAATTCCAGGCATTTCAAATAAAATGTTTACCCAAACAGTAAGGGAATTAGAGAAAGATGGACTTATTTCCAGAAAAATTTATCCCGTAGTTCCTCCTAAAGTGGAATACGGATTAAGTGATAGAGGGAAATCACTTGAGACTATTTTAAGAAGTTTGGATAAATGGGGTTTGGAAGATGGTCAGAATTGATTACATGTCTTTCAATTCAAAATCTCAGGGATTAATAGTATAAGGTCATGGGGCGTATTTCTATTGTAGTTAGACTATTATAATAGCTTACCTATTTCCTTTTTGGTACCAATTATGAATAAGCCATATAAGTAAAAGGCAACTGTAAATTTAATTTTGCCTGAGCGCTCTTCAATCTAAACTTTCACCATGATGCCCCTTTTATTTCAGCATCGTTAAAGACGAATACCAATGATTTGCTCTTTTTTGGGTTTGTTATAATTAATTAAATAGTATCTTTAGTAAGCTGATGCTCATGGTAAACCGACTTGTGATATAAGTGTTTGCCAAGACTTAAGTCGCAACGGTATCCAATCTCACCCCCTTTATAAAACAAAGAAATTATGCCACTTTTCATGGACAGACATTATATTAAAGGAGCCAGTCCTGAGGAGGTGGCAAAAGCCCATCATGAGGATATGAAAATCCAATCGAAGCATCATTGCAAGGCATTGACGTATTGGCATGATGAAGATAAAGGCGTGGCGTTTTGCCTCATAGAAGCCCCATCGGCTTCCGCAGTTCGCGAAATGCATGAGGAAGCACATGGTCTTATACCCAACCAGATCATTGAAGTTGACGGTTCGGCCGTAGTCCAATTTCTTGGCCGGGTAATCGACCCCGAAAAGGAGGACGGTAAACCCATGACCGAGAGTCCCTTTAGGGCTATTATGTTCATTGATATGGTGAGTTCCACAGATATTACCAAAGCCCTGGGAGATGCCAAGGCCCTTGTGCTGGTACATAGATATAGGGATGTGGTCAGGAAGGCACTCGTAGACCATGGAGGTCGCGAAGTGGATAGGGCGGGAGATGGATTTCTGACAAGTTTCCGATCAGCATTCCGAGCATCGATCTGTGCTGTTGAAATTCAGCGCCAATTATCCAAATACAATGAAACGCGTGAAGACGGAATTTTACTTCAAGCTAGAATAGGTATAGGGGCGGGAGAGCCCGTACAAGATGGCGACGCTCTATTCGGCTCCACCATAAATCTCGTAGCACGAATCTGTGGCTACGGTGGCTCCGGCCAAATTATAACCGCAAAAGTGGTCAGAGATTTGTGTATAGGGAAGGATATTTCCTTCACTTCCCTGGGTCCCCAACTACTAAAAGGCTTCGATGAACCCATTGATCTGGAACTTATAGCATGGAGAAATCAGTAATGGGTAGTCAGTATTCAGTAATGGGAATTTAGGGCTTAGTAGGGAAGACTAAGGTGCCTAGAGCCTGGAATAGTGAACAGTATTCAGTAGTGAGTAGACAGTATTGACTAGTTAGTACGGAGTAGTTTGTAGTGAGGATTCAGTAATGACTAAACAGTATGGAGTCGTTAGAATGGGCAATTGGAGGGAAGAACCCAAAAGACTGGAGTCTAGAGTTAAGACAACAAGGCATAGCTTCTAGCCTCTCTTATAGCGATGCGAGCGGGATGCTATTTTTTTCACTTCCCTCTTTCTTCTGTACAAAATAGTTCCACCTTAAAAACGTACCAGCCTACTCTTTTCTGCATATTTATTTGTACTTTTTCATGGCCAAAACAACACCACCAAGTTGAAACACAGCCATCAATCACCTATAATGTGGCCTTCTTTTACGAAAAGAGGGATGGCTTATTTTGCCCTTTTTACCTTTTTTGTTGGCGGGATACAAATTTCGATGGCGCAGCAGGAAACAGAATCAGAGGCCAACAAAACCATCAGGCACCAAATTGGCTTACGGCACGACAATGACCTTATAATGCGCACCGATCGGTATTATACCGCGGGATTATTTTTGACCTATAGACATCGCCTGAAAAAGCGATTTTTTAATTCTGAAAACGAACAATTAAAGTTTTCCATAGGGCAGGAAATTATTACCCCATCCTATCTTAAAACGACGGAAATCGAAAAATTGGACCGGGCCTATGTCGGATTTTTGGCACTCAGGGCTGGCTGGTCCCAGGTCAGGAAAAATAGTTTTATCGACACCAATATGCTCCTCGGTATTGCAGGAAGGGCTTCTGGAGCCGGTGGTTTTCAGAGATGGTACCACCATTCCATCATAAAAACCGAAACACCAACATGGGTAGGGGAAATGGAGAATAGCGTTCATTACAACCTGTATGCCACTTACCTTTACGAGTGGCAATTGGCTCCCAACCCATTTAGTATTCATATAGGGACACAGTCCCAAATTGCTTTTGGTACCAGGGATATTTATGTACATCCAGAGATAAAGGTCTATTTTGGTAAACGTAACCCCTTATCTTCCAGCATGGCACACCACCAAATTGGATCTAAAGACCCGGAACTTTTCTTTGGTATAAGCGGTGGATACCGTTTTGTAGGCTATAACGGGCTTTTGCAAGGCAACGCTTTGGGCGATGATTCTGTTTTATTGGTTCCTCCCAATAAAGTGGTGGCCTTCGCTGGTTTCGATTTACAATGTCGATACGGACGAAATGAGTATTGGATAGGGGTACGGTATAATACCCCAGAATTTGAGCAGGCAAATCCCCATAAGTACGTAATACTTTCCTATAAAAGGAGCTTTTAAGGCCAGTCGTCAGTGGCCATCCCGCAAGCTTTCGCGAGAAAATGGCTTCGGATATGCTCAGCCACCGTGTAAAGATTTCGGAGATTGAGTGTAGCCGAAATTGAATTGGACGGCAGATAACTAAAGGTATTCACTAGTAATTGGTCAGTAAATAGTAATCAGGGAAGTTCAAACCAAGAGTCTAGAACTAAGACTAAAAAACGTCTAGGTTCTAGGAGCATAGTGGTCTAGTATCTATTTCTATTGAGCTTTCTAGTCTCTAAACTCGTACTCCTTGCTATTGCCTATTACGAGTTCTTGGAATTAGGAATTAATTCACCTTATCAGACTTAGGGAACTTTCTCATTGGGGAATAGCGCTTATAGCTATCAAATATTTCGGGATCGGGGCCTACAATACGTGGGTCATTGGATTTTCTTAGTTCGCTCAATAACTCGGTTTTTAAAGCTTTTTCAATAGAATTGAATGCCGGTGTTCCCGATAAATTTTTTAAACAGGAAGGATCCTTCACTGCATTGTAAAGTTCAAATTCGGGCCTTTTTTCAACGGCTAAATCGAAATAAGGTAAAATGGCGTCGTGCTCATGATGCTCTATAAGATAGGTTTTTGTTGGGCAATCATCAATATCGGTATAGGCACTTCCAGTTAGGTAGGTATTGTTTTTATCCAGTCCGTGCATAGGAAGCAATTGTGTGCTATCATTTTCTGCAAACTTTTGAGGAGCACCTGCTGGCCACCGGTCGGGTTTCATGTTCCATATAAAAAGATAATCTCCCTTACGTACGGACCTTTGAGGATATCCCCAATTTAAATATCTGGACGAGGAGTGGCGTTCCCTACCAGAATATGCAGCTCTTTCCGTTTTTGACAAGATACCACTTGCTTTGGATTGCAACAGCTTAAGGATACTTTTGCCGGTGATGGGGAGCATTCCTTTGGAGGAGGTGTTGGTAATTTCAAGAATGGTAGGTGCCAAATCAATAAAACCAATGGGGTCGTCTACAACCCTATTTCCTGGAAATTTCTTTGGGTATCTAACGGCAAAAGGCACATGCACTCCGTATTCATAGCTATTGGCTTTGGCACGGGGAAAAGGCATACCATTATCGGCAGTTACGATTACAATGGTGTTTTCCAATTCTCCAATTTCCTCCAAATATTCCAGCATTCTTTGAAGATGAAGATCAAACCACTCAATTTCAACCGCATAATCCAACAAATCTCCCCGTATTTCCTCATTATCGGGAAGAAATTCGGGTACTTCCACGTCCTCTAATTTTTTGGACATATCTTTCCACGATCCTTTTTCGTAGCTTCTATGTGGTTCATAGCCTCCATACCAGAAAAAAAATGGTTTGTTCTTTTTAATATTCTCTACAAAATACCTGAAATTCCCAAAGTAATTGGTTTTGCTAATGCCGCTGGCAAAGCGCTCATCGTTTTGCTCCTCATATTTAATATTACTATGCGTAACTCCTGCGGCATCATTTTTTCGCCAAAGCGAATCTTCTTCCGAACGTGCATATTGGAATGGCCCCACTCCTTTACCTGTTCTTCCTGTTGTATAACCATTTTGTTCAAGCAAATCCACAAAGGGCACATACTTCTTTAACCATGCAGCGGCATGTTGGCCGGACTGTTCATTTTGCCAATGATGTCTACCCGTAATAATGGCACTTCTTGAAGGGGCGCATCCTGGAGAACCAGAATAAACGTTGGAAAAATATACCCCTTCACGGGCAACCCTATCAAAGGCTGGTGTTTTAACAAAATTGGATCCCTCATAACCGGTGTGGAAAAAGGATTGATCATCACTAATAGCAAAAAGAATATTAGGACGATTTTGTGCATAGGAGTTAAACCCAGAGCTTGTAACTAATAATACCGCAAAGCGAAATACTATTTTTAAGGTCATATTTTATTATTGTTCTATTCTTGTTTTATACTGTCAAACCTAAACGTTAGAGTCGAATAAAGATAAGGTGGTTCCTTATTTTATGAAATACCCGGATACCTTCCATTGGTTGCCATCCTTCATCTGAGTAACCGTTTCAATACTTTCGTTTTTATTTTCAAAGGCCGTTTTAAACTGAATTACTATATACTCTCCATCAGTTGCTCCAGGTAGTGTTGTATGATAATCTGATGAAATAATATCCCTACTGATCACTTTCCCCAATGGGGGCACAATACCACTTAACTGTTGCGTCCATTGCTCTTTTGAAATCGCTTTTTGAAAAAGGGAAGCGGCATTATCCCAACTTTGGGAATAATTTTGGTCATAAATCAATCTTAGCCATGCTTTGGCATCATTAACAATTTCTTCTTTAAGTTCCTTGGAAACCGTGGTCTCGGTAATAGCAGTATCAACCTTCTCATTCTTTGTATTGGATTTACAGGAGATCAGCCCTGTAAGCACTAAAAACATGAGGTATTTGTAAAATGATTTTTTCATAATTAGATTATTGTTTGGTAGGGTTTTGATTAAAGATTAGTGGTATCCTCTGCGCTGGCGCGAGCATCTTGCTCGTGCCGTCTAATTATGGATTAAATGTAATGAATTTTATGTTTTGAAAAAGGCCGGACTTGATCATAGGTGCTGTTGGTGGTTGATTGCCGACCGGTGCTATCTCGGGGTTAGTGAAATAGTTATTGCACCACTTTCAAGGTGGAATACCCCAAACTACCCTTCTCCAACGTAATTTGCGTGGTAATACGTTCTTTTAGGGCACTTACGTGCGATATTACCCCAACGGATTTATCCCCTTCATTTTGCATTTTTTCCAGTATCGTAATAGCCTGATCTAGGGTTTCAGGATCTAAGGTGCCAAAACCTTCATCTATAAAGAGCGATTCTATTTTTACATTTCTAGCGGCAATGTCCGATAGTGCAAAGGCCATGGCCAAACTCACCAAAAAGGTCTCTCCACCAGATAAGGTGCGAACAGACCTACGGGCATTGCCCATATATTTATCAAAAATTTTTAGGGTATCGCTTTTATCAGCTTCCTCTGCCGTGGGTATATCCAGTAGGTAACGATCGCTAAATTCCGAAAGACGTTTATTGGCATAACCTATAAGCTGCTCTAAGGTAAGATCTTGGACAAAATTTGAGAATTTATTGCCTGTGGCATCCCCAATTAAATCGTTCATGGTTTTCCAGAGCAATAGGTCTTTCTTTAAAAGGTTGATTTCTTCCCGTACCTTTTGTTGGCGTTGCTTGGCCTTTTCATCATCTTCCAAACTCTGGGTAATTTTGCCAATGGTGACCGAAAGCGCATCCCATGCCGACTTTGCCTCATTGAATAACGTTGTTAGGGCTTCTAAGGAAAGGGTGGGATCGTCCTTCTCCGATAATTCCTGTAAAACTTTTTTTAGGGAGCTTTCTTTCTCGGATAATCTTGTATGTAGCTCCCTAAGGTCATTTTCGCGTTTTCTGATCTTATTGGCACGCTCTTCGGACAGGATAGCCGTGCGTAATGCCTGTAGATTTTCCAACTGCTCCTGTAAAACGATACTATGTAGCGCCTTCTCTTTTTCTGTTTTTTGAGCTGAAGTTTCTTTTAGCTTCGCTCCGTTTTCCTCTAGCTGCTCCATTATAGACGAAATAGAGGTAAGGGAACGTGTAATGGACGAAGATAAAAGATTGACCTTGATATTGATATCTGGTCCGTCATAAAGCGCTTTACGCTCTTTTTTTAAATGATTATAAGTGGTCAATGCTAATTGCCACTGCTTTGAGGTCACTTCTAAATCCTTTAAAATGGAAGCCGCCTGGAAAGCCTGTTTCGCTTTCTCCATTTTTTCTATACGAGCGTTTAAGTGGAGTCGCTCAATTCCAAGTTTCTCCAAATCTTTCCTATAATCCCATTTTAATTGACCGGATAGGTCAATCAGTGTTTCCAAATGTTGAGCTTCCTCCGTTTTAAGGGTTTTTATAGTAGTAGTAATATCGCTTATTTCCTTAAGCTGGAATTTATTTTTTTCCCCTAAGCTTATTAGGTAATTGGAATTTGTTTGAAGCGAATTCTTTTTTTCTTTTAGCATCTCCTCTTTATTGTCAAAATAGGGTTCTTCTGATGCGTAAGGGTGATGCAGGGAACCACATAAAGGACAAGGCTGCTCAGGTTCTAATTGCAAGCGGTGTTCCGCCAAGCTTTGGTGCTTGCGTTGTTGTGCCAAGGTTTTTTCCTGACTTTCTATTTCCTTGGTGGTTTGGGAAATTATCTTCTCTAAAGAGGCAATAGTTTCAGTATCGGTTGCCAACTGTTTTTGGACTTCTTTTAGCTTGCTATTCTCTGTTTCAAGATTCTTTTGAACTTTTATAAGTTGTTCCTTACTCACCAGTAATCCACCTGCCTTTTCGTTTAACCGACGGTAATTATCCAATTCCGAATTCAACTTCTCTAGGGTCGTTGCCCCCGAAGTAGCGATGGTTTCTTGAACAGTTTTAAGGGTCGACTCCACCTGGGATTTAAATAATTCGGGCTGGTCTGGCATAGACAGTGGATATCCCGCCTGGTCTATATTTTTAATATAGGTATTAAGCTGACTTTGGAATAAAGCGGCTTCGCCTTGTTTCTTTTTCTCCTCCGCTTGAAGTTGGATGATCTTAGTTCTAAAAACATCCAGTTTTTCATTGGCCAATTTCACAGCTACCTTTTCTTTTAGTAGGGCATTGACCGCCTCTGAATAGGACTTAAGTTGGTTTTCTGCTTCGGATCTGGATTTTTGGAGACGTTCCCCATCGGTAGTTAATTGACCCAGCTGTTTGCTGATCACATCGTAATCCGCCAAAGCTCCTGCGTATTTGGCCAGTTTATCGTGTAACTCCAATTCGCTTTTAAAGGGCTTAAAAATAGCCCAGTCCTTTGTTAGCTGCTGCTGTTCTTGTTGCAGGGTTTTTTGTTCGGCCTGTTTTTTCTGCAGCTCTTTCCTACTCGTAATTTTTTCAGACGCTGTTTGATACGCCTTTTCTATTTTAGGTTTTGATTCTGTTAGTGATTTTAGTTCCGTTTTCTTTTCAGTTATTTGCTCAGGGGATAGTAGCGCAATGGTTTCAAGTCCAGCTTCTTTTAGTTCTATACGCTTCTCCACCTTTTTATACCTAAAATAGACCGCCTTTCCGATTTCGCGGTAAGAACGGGCCCCGGTAATATCTTCCAGCAATTTATTACGTTCGTTCCTGGGGGCCTGAAGCAGTTTACTAAATTCACCCTGGGACAACACCATCGCCTTTACAAACTGCTCATAGCTTAGGCCAATGATCTCCTGGTTCTTGTCGGGCGTCTTGGTGCCGGATTCTAAAATCTGATCCGTAGTGACTTCTACCAATTCTTGCTTTCTGGCGTTTAGGTTGTTGTTCCTATTGCGTTCTATGGACCAGTAGCTGCGATAATCCCTACCGTTAACCCGGTATTCCACCTCTGCATAACAACTGCGCATATTACGGGTCATAATACCGCCATCGTCCTCCAATATGCTATTGCTTACCGCCTTGTCTACCCTGGCTATACGGTTATACAGCGCTAGGGTGATTACATCCAATAAGGTGGACTTGCCAGCTCCTGTAGGTCCGGTAATGGCAAAAAGTCCGGCTTCTGCCAATATTCCCTCGCCAAAATTGACCTCATGCTCCCCTTTTAGGGAGTGTATATTTTCGAATCTAATTTTTAAAATCTTCATGGACTATGATTTCAATTCTTCTAAAATCTCGCGAAAAGCATTCTTTAATTCCGCTGTATTTTCCAATGCACTCTGAAGTTCTAATTTTTTTTCGAACATTTGCATAGGGGTTACATCCGCTACATCGGTACCCACGGCAAAAGCATCACTGGCACCACGTATCTTGCTCTTAAAATTGAGTCGCGATTTTACAATTTCAATATTGGCATGGGGTAGGGAAGTGGTAAGCGCTTCAAAAGCTTGCCGCCGCTCCAGACTTTCGTGCTCTTCGTTTACGACAATTTCGGCCAAGGAGGTAAGCGTAGTCTGTTCCGAATACGAATTTAATTTATCTTCCACTTCTTGGAGGTTCCCCTCAAAAGTAACAAGGTTCCTATGCTTGGGAATAGGAATAATGTCTACCTGGGAGATGGTATTACCCGCTACCGTAATCACATTAATTTGTTTACAATCCTCTTTTTCCGAAAAGCTCAACGGAATAGGCGATCCGCAATAGTGTATGTTTTGCGCTTGGGAAATGACCTGCGGTTTATGAATATGGCCAAGCGCCACATAATGGGGGGTATCCCCAAACATATTGGCCTCCACGCCCGCCTGGTTTCCGATCTGTATATCGCGTTCGCTCTCGGAAAGCTCGCTTCCCTGCACGTATAAGTGCCCCATTACAATAAATACCTGCTCGGCATGGTGTTGGTGGTAGTGCGTATTTACATTGGTAAAATAGGTGCGTAGCCCAGATTTTATGTGTTCAATTTTAGTAGCATAGCTTTCCCCTGCGGCGGACTTGCGTATATCGCGATCCTTTAGGAAGGGAATGGCCGCCACCACTAATTTTTCGTTGTTTTTTTGGACGGTGACAAACATATCGTCCAAGGTTTCCGTAGCACCGCCCACAACGCTTATATCAAAGGCTTTAAGCAGTTCTGCTGGGGCGTTAAGTACCGTTGGGGAATCGTGGTTGCCCCCGGTGAGGATGATTTTGCAGTCCAGATTGATGAGGTTCTTTAAAAGATCGTAGTACTGCTTATAGGCGGCTTGGGAGGGATTGGCCTGATCAAAAATATCACCCGACACCAACAGTACATCAATTTTTTCAGATTTAATATAGGCAATGAGCCATGTGAAAAACAGTTCAAGGTCCTCGCTAAGGTCGTATTTATGGAGTTGTTTCCCGATATGCCAGTCGGAAGTATGAAGGATTTTCATCTAATATTTTTTTAGATTGTGAAGAACGTCCCGTTTATGAGACCTAGCGTATAAAAATACATTAACTTTTCGATTTTGCACAAAGCCTAAACTTTTACATTTTGTTATATCTTATTTTTCTAAAAACTTAATCAAAAGATGTGGCGACTTCACCGATGCCCACAAACCTTTGGAAAAACCTATATTACCAATGTTTTATAGCATTGTAGGCGACTCGCTTTTTTCACTTAGTGGATTAGTCTCTTTACTATCAATGAAGAAAAATAATTCACAGCTGGTTTAATACAGCTTTCATCAATTTAGAAATTGTGCGCATGTGGCATGGAAACTAATATTTTTTCAGGATTTGACCCGTATGAATAAAAATATATAGGACAACCGCAAAAGTTGTGTGTGAATTAGAAAAAGATAAAATCAGCTATCCCTGAGTTGGTGGCCTGTTCTTTTTTTCATCGCCCAAAAAACGAATCAAAAAACGGAAAATTCTATGATGGCGGACATAAGGTTGATATACAGATACAGACCTATGCTTTTAATTGGTTGGATAGCTGGTTGGGAAATAAGCAGCTATTATAATTTAGACCCCTGGATCATTATGCTAGATTGAATAGACTTTTCCTTTAGGTGCAAGAACTTTTTTCGCTCTTCGTCCTTTTTAAAATTATCAAAGTCTTCCTGGGTATTAAACTCCACCAGATGAATTTCATAAGGGGTCTCTATATTATTTTCAATGATGGAATCGTCTGTGGGTCGAATTCTTAAGGTGAGTCGACCATTATATTTTAGAATGGTGGGAATGGCCATATCTTCAAACTGATGAAATATTTCTTCCTGTCCGTCCTTAACGTAAATGAGTTGGGTAATGTAAATCATATTAGGAGTAATTGTATTGTGTAATTTATGGGCTAGGGGAGCTCCCCGTATTATTTATGGGTTATTGGTTATTTTCTAGCCACACCCTCGACCTTGGTTTCATTTTCAATGTTCCTGATGCCGTATCCAATTTTTGACCGGTAAAAGCATCCAAAAGCCCATAGACTTCCCATCCGTTTAATTGAAGTTCCACTTCTTCCTTGTTGTAATTGTGCAAAATTAGGTCCCCATTTTCCATGGGTTGCAGGGTGATTCTGGTGGGTGCATTTAGTTCTATCTGTAATTGTTCGTTAAAAGCGGTTCTAATTACATTGGCCCAGGAAGTGGACAGATCCAGCAGACCCAAGGGGCGAGGGCATAGTAACACTTCTCCAACAGCTTTAAAATCCGCCTCGGAAAACGTATGGGAATTTAAAACATATAGCTGTCCATCTTTACTTCTGGTCAGGAATGGTATGGTGCTGTTGCCCGATTTAACCTCCAGCAACGCAGTGGCCTTTTTGACTTTCAATGTGGCCTCCAACTCCAACGGCCTTTCCAAAGTGGTTTCTCTTCCATCCAGGATTATTTTCTCCGCACTTATTACCCCAACCTCCGGCTTTAGGATACCGGCCAATTTAGACAGTTTTCCTTTGTCTTCTACGTTTGCCAAAAATCCGGCTGTCATAATAATTCTTTTTCCCTGCTTATGGGATGCCATTACCTTGCGGACAATGTCAGAATCGGCGGCAGCTTGGGTGGGTAAAAAAATGGTTGCTGCATTTTCGGGATAGTAGGCCGTTGGCATCAAGGGAATCCCAAACATGCCTACAAAGTCCATAATGTAAAGATCTCCGCCTGCGTCACTATGTGGCGGTTTATACCCGGCTACGCCATGAATGGGAGAGGTCTTTAAGGCCTTGGCCAGCCTTGCCAATTTTTCAAAATCCATTCGCAACAGATGGTGTCCGGCATGGCCGTTTACAAAACTCCCATAATTAAACATTACCAATTCGTTGGCTCCGGCTAGTACGGACTGATACGCCTGCTCCACAAAATCCAAAGCATCACAATCGCCATGATCAAACCAGGCTCCCCCGATTTTTTTCCCCGCCATAGACTTGATCCAACTATAGTTCACAAAGCCTTCATAAGTCTGTACAAATCCAAAGCGCTGGGTGTATTGCCCCCGTGTTTCCGTTCCTACCCAAACTTCGTCGAATAATTTTGGACCGGTTTCCACATCATAACCGAACATATGAAAACGATCGTACCACTGTGGATATTTAATGATCATATGGATATCTGGATTAACGGACTTCGCAGGATCTATGAAGAGAGAGCTTGCCAATTCCGTCATCAATTGTCTGCGGTAATCGGACCAAGTGCGGTCTCCCTTGGCAGTCTTGGATTCCAAGCTGATATCTCCCGTACACAAAAAATCATCCACAATAAAGGTGTCAAAAATAGGGGCTGCGTCCAACATTACTTTCTTCATGTCCTGTTGGGTCTTTGGATTCTGCCAATTGAACCAACCGAGTTCGCCCTCTTGCTTTACCCCAATATCACCTCCGGGCACGGTGGCAATGCCGCCAACTACTTCAAATCCGTTTTGGGTAAAATATGTTGTGGTCGCGGACAACAGCTCCGGTGATACGACCAAACCGCCACGGTACACTTCCAAATACACTTTGGTGATCCCATTGGCCATCATAAGCGAAATGGCTTCCCTTCTTCCTTCAGGGGTGGAGAGCAAACGCTCCACAGAATGCGCTGTGATATACACGCTAAGCCTTAAATCGTTCTGATGTTGTTTGGCAAAACGGAAATTGTCATCCATTGCTGTGCTCGATTGGGAATATCCGGAAACAGATAAGGCGAACATTAATGCGCATATAAAGAGGTTTCTTAAAAAGTGGTTGGTTGTAGTCATGGGTAAAATTAGGTCTGTATTAAAATCATCAATTTATGGAATATAAACCTGCTATAATTGGTAAATATTACCGAAACCTGACTTATGGTTAACCTATTAAGGGAGAGAAAGGAGTTTAATAATAAACCGAGGTAGGAGGTTTATGCATACCTTATTCCAAAATAACGTGAGTTCGACCGATTTTTGATTGTTAATTAGCTGTTAGGATAATGTTGTCCGGTCGAGCCTGCCCGTTCCGTTCAGGCGGGCCTGCCCGTTCCGTATAGGCAGGCGCAGTCGAGACCTCATTTTAGTGTTATTAGCGTTCAAAACCTCTCGACTCCGCCTGTCTGCCGACAAGGCAGGCTCGAGGAGACAAAAACATTAGTTTTAATTAATAATCTGTTATTTAAGTTGTATTCAATACAAGGGGGGCAGCCTTAGCCTGCAAAGGCTTAAAATAGATGAAAGACTGGCAACCCTTCATCACCCCAACACCAACAGTAGCGAATAATTGGAAATAATTAGTAATTTTAAATGTCCAACCAACTATTTTAGAAAATGAAAAAACCCAAAAATACGGATGCCGAAATCCAGGATTCCAGAAGGGCCTTTATATCCAAGACCGCGCTGGCTTCGGTGGGCTTGCCACTCTTGCCCAGTACCATGACCGCCGCTTTTGAAAATATGACACCAACCTCAAAACCTATCCCTATGAATCAAGAAATCACGAAAAGCCAAATAGGCCAATACGGCCCTTGGTTGGCTAATCAAATGCAGGATCCACCCAAGTTATCGTTCCGTAACGACCTCTGGTCCAACATTGAAGATTGGAAACCCAGCGCCCATGCCAAGGCCCAAGAACAGATAGCAGAGCCTTTGATAAAAGATACTATTACAGTTACCCTAAAAAGGAAGTACAGTTACGACGGACTAGAAATAGAGGAACTTACATGGCAATTGCCTTATGGAAGACCTGTGGAGGCTATATTTTTAAAGCCCGAAAACAGTATAGGCAAGTTGCCCGCCATTTTGGCCTTGCACGACCATGGCGGTAATAAATACTTTGGCAAAAGAAAGATCACCAAGACTTCGGATACGCAGCATCTGCTGATGGAACCGCACCAAAACAGTTATTATGAGGGTAGGGCATGGGCGAACGAGATGGCCAAAAGGGGCTATGCCGTTTTGGTACATGACGCCTTTTCCTTTGCTAGCCGGAGGGTGTACTATGAAGATATGGCCGGTATTGAATGGGGCCCGTTGAAAGCGGAGGGCCGTACCGATGAAAATTCCGAGGATGTTAGAAACATAGAAGCCTATAACGAATGGGCCGGCCACCATGAACACCTGATGGCGAAGTCCCTTTTGTCCGCCGGCACCTCCTACACCGGTATGGTGTTGGCCGAAGACCGTATTGCTTTGGATATTCTGAGTGCCAGAAAGGACGTAGATCCGGATCGTATTGGTTGCGGCGGACTCTCAGGTGGTGGACTCCGTACTGTTTTTTTGGGGGGTATGGATGCTCGCATAAAATGTGCCGTATGCGTAGGGTTTATGACTACTTGGAAAGATTTTTTACTGAATAAGGCCTATACCCACACCTGGATGACCTATGCCCCGGGCTTGGCGAATTATCTTGATTTCCCTGAAATTTTTGGCCTGCGCGTACCCCTTCCTACCATGGTGCAGAGCAATAACCATGACCAACTGTACACCTTGCCCGAAATGAAAAAAGCCGATGCCATACTCGCTACCGTCTTTTCAAAAGCCGGCCACCCGGAAAGATATAGCGGAAAATTCTATGATGGCGGACATAAATTTGATATACAGATGCAAACCGATGCGTTTCATTGGTTCGATAGCTGGTTGGGGAAATAAGCGGATTTCTTAGAAAAACATAACAACAAGAGGGAAGGACCAGGGCTTTTTATAGGAAACATTGTTGTAGAATGTTTTTTAATCTACAAATTTTTTGATATTCTTTATAAAATCTTCTTTAATTGGCATGTAATCCTTTTCAATTTGTCCATTAACAATTATTTCATCAAAATAAAGTTTGGCTCCAATGGTATTGAACAAATCAGCAGTATTTTGAAGTTGAAAATGTAAATGAGCTTGTGATGTGTTTCCAGAATTGCCGCACTGTGCGATTACTTGTCCTTGTTTTACCAAATCGCCTTCTCGAACCAAAATCGAGTTTGACTTGATGTGTGCAAAGAGCAGATATTCTTTTCTGGCTGTTTCTAAAACAATGGTATTTCCAGTGAGATCAACCTTATTTAACTCGCCTGGGATATTATCCTTTACCCCATCAATTACGCTTACCACCTTGGCATCACAAGGCGCAATGATATCTTTACCAAATACAAAATAGCTTTCGTTTTTTGTGGGATCTCCTCTATAGGGGGCACTATTTGCTACCATAAGAATATCATATGCATACTGTTGGTTTATGTCTTCCATATGATAATTTGCTTCTACAGTTTCTCCTCCCCAATAGACAAAAGCTTCTTCTTTAAATGGAAAAATCATTTTGGTTACGTTTCTTTTTAGAATTGAAGAATTTTCTAAGTTATTTCTAGGAATAAATAAGCCGTTGATTTGATTATCATTATTTAGGCTAATGGAAATATCTCCAATATCCTTTTCAAAGGTAGTTCTATATACATGAGCAGAATTATTGATACCATTAAACTCCATTTTCTTTATGGATCCAAAATTAGCCCTAACAGTATTTAGAAAATCAGCTGTTTCTTTTTGAGAAAGAAAAGTCTTCATAACGGTATCAAACATGGTGTGAATAACCTCATAATTCGAGTTATTATAATTAGCTTGGAATTTGCTAGAAACTTCCTTAAATCTGAATTGTTCGTTTTGTGAAAAACAAAATAAAGAAGTCATCAGGCAAATCTTCAAGAATAAAAATTTCATATCATGTTTTAAGTATTCTACAAGTCTACCATTATATTTTAAAATGGTGGGAATGGCAATACCCTTAAGCTGATGAAATATTTCTTCCTGTCCGGCTATAACGTAAATAAGTTGTGTTATGTAAATCATTTAAAAAGAGATTATGTTCAGTGTAATATTCAGAGTAGGGGAGAATGAGCAATGAATAGGGCACGCTGTTAAATGCTAGTTATCTTTTATTTCTGCTAACTCAATATGTAGTTTTTGGTTTCCATAATTCACATAGTTCAACTTTACAAACCCATATTTTTCATGAAACCAATAGGTTACTTCAGATCGGCCAAGGTCAAAGTTTGATACGCCTCTAACTTTCCAACAGTTTTCCAGTTCTCCGTAGTTTGTTTGTATAGTTTCTTTGGATAGTATTTCAAAGGAACTTTTTACTTTCATGTTCGACCAATCCCCCCAACCTTCCTGCAATTTTATATCATTGTCTGTCCATTTTTTTCCTACACTCAAAGGAAATTCAACTTGTGGAAATGGTGCCACCTCTGTGAAGTTATATTGATTGGACCTGAAGGGATGCATCCATATTTCTTCTACATTCTCTCTTATTCCTGTACTTACAGTTTGCCACCATTCATTGGAAATGGCGCTCTTGTTGAGTTGATATAAATTAATGCTATCAACTGACTCCTTGTCAAATTCATATTTTACCAGAATCTCGTCCTGAATTTCAGGATGATGTTCCCATCTCTTCCCTGTTGCCATTAATAAAATACGCTCCTGAGATATTAATTCATTTGATGCGCCATAGAATGCTGCATCAAAGGCGTAAACTCTACATGGTTTAAAGACTTCCCTTCTTTTTTCTATTCTTAGAACAGAATCCAACTGTGGAGTAATTTCTCCAATTATGCTTGCTCTATAATCATATTTTGGTATGGGTTCTGGAGCACACCTAAAGTCAACACTTTTTTTGTTTGTGCAACTCCTAAAGAGAAAGACAAGGCCAAAGAATAGGTACAGTTTATATTTCATAGCAGGTATGGTGTGAATGACAGACAGTACGAGCCTGCTTAGCTGTTAGGCGCACGTGACGCTTACACTAGCGGGGCACGAGCAAGATGCTCGCGCCAGCAAGGGGCGGACCCGTCTACTCGATTGTGCGTTCGGCTTTCATATCAGTACGGACTTTCAGTAATTCACGAAATTTTCTTCAAAGTTTTTAAATCAGTTTATATTGGCTCCCACAATTCTATTTTATTACCTTCTTTGTCCAAAATATGTACAAATTTTCCGTAATCATAGGTTTCAATACTATCTACAAATTTAACTCCGTTCTTTTTTAGTTTTTCCACAAGTCCTTCGATATTTTGAACCTGATAATTTATCATAAATTCCTTTTTTGATGGCGAAAAATATTCATCGCCTTTTTTGAAGGGTTTCCATTGAAGTGAGTTTATTTGGTCGGGATTATTTAAGTCTCTACTATCAAAACTTGATGAACCCCAATCATTCATTTCGACACCCAGATTTTCAGCGTACCATTTTTGCGTTTCTTCTAGATTATCGGAATAAAAGAAAATTCCGCCAACACCAGTTACTTTTGGCGTATTGTCAACTTTAGAAGCTGGTTTTTCCGTTTGGTCTTTTTTATCTGCCATATCTTTGGTTTCTTTTGTTTTCGAGTTGCAACTTACAAGTAAAATTACAACCGATAATGTCAGTATTATTTTATTCATATCGCTAATTATTATTGTTATTACGGTTTTTCTTAGCTGACGCACAACGCCTAAGCTATGAGTAGTGCGGGAGCAAACTTGCGCTTAACTTCCGTTATTCACCAAGCAAAAGCTTTTAGTTTTGGTTTATCTTTTATTCTCAGAGCAAAATCGGAAAGATTTTGCGCCTTCATAAATATAGACAAAACTTGGGATTGAAGACAAAGACTCGCATTACTTATAGGTACTGTTGTGTGTAGTATTTTATCTTTCCGAGAGCTTGTTTATTTCATGTTTGTTTGGAATCCATAACAACATTCCAATAATTCCTAGAAACAAGATTAGAAAAGTATTATTTATTTTGCTTTTTCTTGCAAATGGCATCCTTTTCCAATTGAACCATATGAAAATACCCGTAACAATTAGATGCAGACCCAAAATCAACCAATTTGCCTTGAACTCAATGTCCAGTTTTATCCACAACTTTGGGTCCGTAAAACTGATAATTAGATATCCAATTTGTATTAAAGTCAGAATGACCAATAAAATCTTTATTTTTTTTAAATCTAATCTCAGATTCATAATATCAGATTGTAATCCAGTTATTTATCAGTTTTGCTTTAGATTGGCAATATTACACACAACGTACGGATATAATAACTTGTTACTTTATACCCATTTTAACAAACTATAAGCTACCTAGCCAGTACCGAAATACCTGCCAATATCCTATAATTCCTATTGATCTAATAAAATTTTCTGTGTTGGGCAGCGGGGGGAGTACTACAACCAAGAGTTTGTTTCTAACCTTCTAAGATAACAAATATTGGTTTTAGTATTTTCTAAATCCTTGAAGTTCAGATATATCCGTTGTATGGTGTTTTTATAGTAGATATATAATTTTGGTATTGGTGCGTCAAATTTTTGTAAACGTTCCACCGCTCGCGCGAGCGTCGCGCCTGTCTGACGACTAGGCAGGCTCGTACCTTTTATAGTATTCAAGATAATTTCCAAAGAATGGGCGAAAACAATTGACATTAAAACTGGTACCAGCCGTTTTATTTTGGACTAATCAACATAATGAGCTAGGCCAGGATTGGAAATAAACTGCTCTTTGTCCGTAATAAAAATGGTTGGCTTTTGACCAGTTATTTTTTTAAAATCTTTTATAAAATGTGCCTGATCAAAATAACCACATTGATACGCAACACTGGTAAGATCGATCACATGATCCTCATTTAATAATCGCAGTACTTCATTAATACGGACAATGCGGAGATAGTGTTTTGGACTTATACCAACCTTTTCCCTAAATTCCCTTTCCAATTGACGCTGGCTTATAAATAGTTGACTACAAAGGTCCTTTATCCTGACGCCTTTGGTATTGCGAATGAGTTCAGCAGCCAAGTTTAGGTAGTTCAGGTCGATCTTTTTGTCCAGCAGGTTCTGCAATAAATAATTTTCTGTATGCCGAATCATGGAGACAACACCTATTTTTTCTTTTAACCTATTGCAGAAGTCTAGAAAGCCGCGGCCCAATACCAGCGACATATCTTCGTGGCTTTCCATTAGCAAGGAAGAAGGGACTCCAAAGATGTTATAGATGCCTTCTGGCTTAAAGCGAATGGCAAAGACACTAACACAATTTTTAAACCTCACTTCGCAAGGTTGGGTTATCAACCCCAATATCATATAGTCCGGGGTTTGTGACCAGATTTTGTTATTTTCAAGGTCGCAGTGTAAATCGTTTAAATGAATAATTAATTCCAGGCAGCCATTGGGAATCATTTGCATGGACATGGATCCAGTAGCATTTATATTAAAACTACCTTCCCAAAAAAGCTCCACGAATGGTCTTAAGCTTTTGCATGGCATATATTCTTTTATCTGGCTTTGCATTTGTCCATTTCAATAAACTTAAAGATAGTTTATTTTAGGTTATGACTGAAATTTGAATAACCTTTTAGGTAGGTCTAATAATTTGTTAATCTGAGGTTTATGATCTAAAATCCATTATAGGAGGGTTTAGACCACTTTAAGCTCCTTGTGCCATAATTCCCTCATGACAATATCAAGATCCCGCAATGCCTGGCTACAATCCCCTACAAATGAAGAACCATGCATGGTTGCTAAGGTCTTTGGTTTTAAGTCCGCCAAGGAATAAAGTATTTGTGCAGTATTATGGGTATAAGGAGTATATTCCATCAATGGTCCCTGATCATATTCGAGCATAGAACTTCTATGTGAAGCCAAGATGTCTTTATCCGTTATATCTGTTACATTACCATTTTGGTGAAAAAGGTCCGAACATAAAAGCGTTCCGTTTGTTTCCTCGAACAATACGCCAGCATCCCAACCATGTGGTAAATGTGGGGTTCTAATAAAACGATAATTATGTTTGCCTGTATTTAATATTTCATTACTGGCCATTGCATGGGCCGGTCTTATTGCAAAGTCACCCATATTAACTATTGCACCTACTTCACTGCACACGGCTTTAGCATTTGGAGCTACCTGCAGCCAATCATTAAGTGCCCCGCACTCGTCCACTTCAAAATGACTAAAACCGATCCACATGATCTTTGATGGATCTATTAATTTGCGTACCTCCTCCAGTACCACGGGAAACATTTGTTTCATTCCTGCATGGTATAGCATGGGTTCATCATCTTTGATCAAAAAATGATTGAATTGTAGATTGAATTCTTTAACAAATATTGAGATTCGGTAAACATCCGGTGCTATTTCTGAAACTTTGATCATGACTTCATTTTTTAATGAATGAGAATTAATTAATAATCTATTCAAATTGATATATAATAAAGATATTACAGAAAAATCGGGCATGATTGTAAAAAAACGACATTGTAGCAAAGGTTTTCTTCCTGTGCCAGTTTTTGTCCCAGGTCCATAACAAGAATTCTTAAGACTTTACCAGAGTATCCCTTAATTTGAGGATTTCCGGCCTGACACCCCAGAGGTGTGGTTAGGAAATCAGTGGCAATGGACTACAGGCTGTGTTGGCGAATCTTTTTTATTGATTTTTGAAATACCCATCGAGTTTCATTTCATAAGTTTCCTCTCTCGTTAGAAGATAGATTGCTGCCCATAATCTGTTTTTGGGAATATTAAAATCAAAATTGAAATGGTTTTCAGGAAACCAATATGCCGAATATGCAGAAAGGTTTCCCACATCGCTAATGAGCCATCGCTGGCGCGAGTGTCGCGCCTGTCTGACGATTAGGCAGGCTCGCACTAGAGGGGGCACGAGCAAGATGCTCGCGCTAGCAAGGGGTCCCGAAGGGCATTGCGTATAGGTTTTGTTAGCCACAGTTTTTAGTTATTTTTCTCAGAAATTCATTAATAGCTGGGTAGGCTTTATTAAGCTCATCTAAATCTGATTTTTCAATTAAAGAACATATAGTTTTAGATAGGTATAATTTCATTCCAAGATCATTAAAATTAATTTCTCTTTTATCCTCATTGTTAGATCGTGTAATTTCAGTTAGGAAATCTAAAATTGGTTTTCGATCGTAAGCAGCTAAAGTCCTTTTTCTTTGATCTGACTTTTTTATCTGTGAATACTTTTGTTTCCTTAATAGCTTATTAACGGCTTTGTAGATAAGTTCAGGAAATACAAAATCTTCAAGCTCAATATCATTGTGATTAATATTGTCGAACCTAATGATATACTCACATTCAAGGCTTATGTTTTTTATATTCTTGTTGTTCAGGTTATTAAATTGACTTCTGCCTGCTCCATCCTTATCGAAAATCGCTAGAATCTCAGGTTTATAGTCAAGTTCGGAACAATAATCACTTACAAATTGAAGAAAACCAGGGTATTTATCTACACCACCAGCGACAAGAATATTAGGGGTCGAAATATTAAACTTTTGCATTAAGCTAATAAGAAGGTCTTTATCTTCTTGCCCCTCCACCAGTATATTAAAAGGCATAATCTCCCAAGAGTCATTTCTTCCGATGCCAAAGTTTTCTTTTATTCTTTCAGCTTGTTCAAAAGCAGAGCCTGAAAATATTTTTGTGTTTAATTTATAAAACAGAAGACCTTGTTTTCTCGAATATTCTTTTAACTCTTTGGTACCCTCAAAAAGAAAAGTATTATCAAGGTTTTTTACATCAATAAAAAAATGTGAATGGGTAGTAATTATAACTTGATTTTTGTCTGATTCTGCAAGTAAGTTTGAATACAAACTTTTTTGTAATCCCGCTTGAAGAAAAGCTTCAGGTTCATCAATTGCCCAAATTACATCTTTCTTTGTGCGAGAATTCACATATTGTATGAGTGATAAAAGCACTGTTCTTTGTATTCCACTTCCCTTAGTCTCTAGTTTTCTTTCATTTGTATCAAACAGAGTGAATTCAATCATATTTGATATAGCCTCTCTTAGGAATACATATTCAGGAAATTTTATTTTTAATTTCCAGTCATTGGAATCAATCGAATCGACACTTTGCAGAAGGGTTTGGAAAATTTTGGTCAATTGAGTTTCAATTCTGCCAACTGCTAGTTTAGAATGATTTATGAATTCATCTAATTTTTCTAAGGACTCCTTTTGATTTTTCCCTCTTCTTTTATCTAATCCAAGTGGTAAAATTTCATCATTAACGATTTCGGTTACTAATTTAGGAATGTTCACATTACTAGCTTCTACGAAGAAGAATTTAAAGTTAGATTCTAAAAATGAGATTACCTCTTTTTCATTTAAGACTTCATTTCCTTTTTTTCCACTTAGTGTAATCGTGCATACACCCTTTTTTTCTGTAAATTTTTGAGAGATTGTAAATGTAATTCCTGTGCTGATTTCCTTTATTTTCCCTCTTAGGCTGGTGACATATCCTTGACCTCTTGATCCTTCTGCAATATGATATGGAATATCTTCTTCAGCATTAAAATTTTCAGTTGTTGGGTTGAAGAATAAATTTAAGGCTCTTAAAAAATTTGTTTTACCTACATTGTTAGAACCACAAATAGTCAAAAAATTACTATCAGTTGGGGTTACTTTTATACTCGAAATAGAGCGATAATTCTTGATGTTAAATTCTAATATTTTATACTTCATTTCAAGTTTATTGCAATTGTGGCTAACGGTTTGGCTATGAACAGTACGGGAGCAAACTAGCGTTTGCTTTCCGCCACGCATATAGCGAAATCTTTTTGTTTTGTTTTTTCTTTTTCCTGTCCAAAGCAAAATCCAAAAGATTTTGCGGACTTCATAAATATACATAAACCCTGAGATAAAGCCCGAAGCCCGTATTGTTTATAGGTTGTGTTGTAGCACGTTTTTATTTGTTTAATTTTTCTTTGATTAACATAAAGCTCAACATTGAAAAAATGCATATCCCAACTGTCAATAATCCATATTTGAGTAATCCCGTAAATAATATTGCAACAAACCTTGAAGTATATTGATTATAGCGAAATGTACTCCATTGTTGAACGACTTCATGTATTACATTATAGTTTTCCATTAAGAAATAACAGATAATACATAATAGACTAATTATGTAAAGTCGTACAATTTTTAAATTTCTTTTATTGCGATTTAATGTCATCTTCCGTATTAAATTTTCCATCCGAACCAGCAGAAGTGATTAAAAATCCTTGTCCATTTTCCGTAACCTTAAATTCATATTCTCGATTCCAAGAGTCTTTTTTCCAATCTTGTCTTAAAGGACTATTTCCGATTAATTCATTCAAGTCAGTTGGGTATTTCCCGTATTTTTCATTCCAACTTTCCATTCTCTTCGTCATTTCAGCTATTTCTTTTTCAGTTTTATCAGGATAGATAGACGTTCTTTGATACGTGAAAAATAAAAATGTGCTTAGACTTCCAACTATTAAAAAAGATATGACCAATATTAAACTCGGTTGTAGAAAATATTTCTGAACAGGTCTTTTAGTACCATCTTCTTTTTCTTTTTTACTTATTCGTTTTCGATGTTTATAATCCTCACGAATTAGTCCAAACTCTGCTAAAGTCGAAAGTATTAATTCAATCATTTAGTTGGTTTTGGTAAATGTGCTACAACGTACGGATATAATAACTTGTTACTTTATACCCATTTTAACAAACTATAAGCTACCTAGCCAGTAACTAAATACCTACCTGTATCCTATAATTCCTATGGATCCAATAAAATTTTCTGTGTTGGGCAGCGGGGGGAGTACTACAACCAAATGTTTGTTACTATTTTTCTAAGATAACGAATATTGGTATTGGTATTTACTTAATCGATAAAATAATGCTTTGTTTGCTGTATGGTAACTTTTCATTGACTATCTAATGGTTGTTAATTACAGTTATTTTAGGTGCAGCCAATTCATTGTGATTATTAAAAAAAAGTAGAACCAAGTTATACTCTTTATGCATCTTTTCAATAGAACAACTGGATATGGAGATTGCAGGGAAGGACCAGACCGACAGCCAGAACCAATGGCAGGCCACAGAATTTAACATTAACGACCCTAAAAACTTGGTACAGCCGATATCAATTATTGGGTTGTTGAGGGGAATGTGGGTGCAACGGAAAAATTTACACGTAACGGTGGAGCTTCCATCCAGGCTCGGCGAATTGGTTCAGCCCTAAGAACCGACTGACCTAATTATACATAAGGGAATAGAGTCAGTGACCTTTGCGAGCAATTATAGCTGTTAAAAGTCTATAGACAGTACAAGCTTCTGTTTCTATGGACTGCAAAGAAACCGAAGGTTTATGAATACCTTGAAATAACAAGCAGAAATCAATGAACTAAATCGAAGATACACGAAAACCGATAAAAAACAATAAGAACCATATGGGTAAAATGTAAGTGGATAATGGTATTCAAGAACCTCTAACTTCAGTTTCATTTAACAAGAACTAATTGGCAATTAGGGGTAGGGTATATTCTATTTTAGTGAAAAGTTTAGCCTTAGGCCTACCTACCGGAGATAGGGACCAAGGCGGCATCCCCGCAGTACCGCAAGGGCTATAGTCAAGGGCCCGCCAGAACTGCTAAGTTAGGCAGGCTGATCATATATACGGAGTTGTAGCCGGTTATTGTATTCCATTTTTAGTTAAAAAATCTAAAATGAGTTCTCCAATTTCTCTAGTCTTTTCTTCAGCAGCAAAATGACCAGCATCTAGCAGGTGCAACTCGGCATTCGGCAAATCCCTTATATAGGCTTGAGCTCCTTTATAATTAAATTTCACATCCTTTTTACCCCAAGCAATTAAGGTTTTTGGTTGGTGTTCTTTCAACATTTTTTGCCATTTGGGGTATCTAATTAAATTGGTGTTGTAATCTTGAAAAAGCTGCACCTGAATTTCCCTGTCTTTTTTAGAATTTAGAAATGCCAAATCGTGTGTCCAGGCATCAGGACTTTGAATATTGATATTTGTACTATCTAAATCAAATAAATATTGCGTGTTGATAATGGCGTCCATTCCAGTTAAACTGTATAAAAAATCGTGTTTTTCCTGTGATGTATCCGTTTGTGCAGTTCTAAAAAATTCTTGCCTTTTAGGTGTTAATCCATCTAAATAGGCATTGGCATTTTGAACAATTAAAGCGTCTATACGTTTAGGGTTTTTCATCATCATACGGAAACCTACAGGAGCTCCAAAATCTTGCATATACATTAGATAGTTTTTGATTTGAAGGGTGTTTATGAGCTTTTCTGTATAGTTAGCCAATAAATCAAAGGTATGCCTTGTGGTAGCCGGGTCTAAATGTGTGCTGTAACCAGAACCCAAATTATCTGGTGCAATAACGTGGTAATGTGTAGCCAGCATAGGTATTAGATTTCTGTATGAATGAGAGGAGGATGGGTAACCATGTAACAATACAATCGTTGGATTGTTTCTATTACCTGCCTCCCTATAAAAAAGCCTTACGCTATCAATTTTTATATAATTGTAGGTTGTAGGTGGTGGTAAAAAGAACTGTTTTTTGATTTCCTTAGTTTCGCTTTGGCATCCAACCAAGGATAAGGTTATGCCTAAAAGTATAATAAATTGTTTCATTTTTGATTGTTATTTTACAGCTAAGGCTGCTGCTTTAATGTTGTTTTTTCACTTGTAACTTTGGATGCCATAGTTTTAGAAATACGACCCATTTCTAATGGCACCTTGCCTTTACCCTGGGCAATCCCCCCGAGGTAGTTAAAGGACCCTTATTTTGGATTTCGGTTATCGAATGAAATAGAAAAGCCATAACCAATATTAGGAAAGGTTATGGCCCATTAATTGTATTAACGCCTTTTTAGTTTCTACCGGCCATAACACCACCATCGGTATCCCAAATCGCACCTGTAACCCAAGCCGCTTTGTCCGATAGTAAAAATACAATACTATTTGCTATGTCTTCGGACTCACCAAACCGTCCTATAGGGTGAAATCCGTTAAAACCGACCAAGGCTTTTTTAGCTTCTTCTTTTCCGCCGAAAACACCGTGATAAACTGGTGTGTTTACTAATGCAGGTGAAACTGCATTTACACGAATGTTATCGTCTGCCAACTCCATGGCCAAATGTTGTGTTAAAGAATGTAAACCTGCTTTTTGCATGGAATATGCGGAAGAAGGAGTAGCTTTTATGGCCTGTTTTGCCCACATAGAGCCAACATTTACGATTGAACCGCCTTTTGTAGCCTTCATTTTTTTAGCAGCACTTTGGGTAATAAAAAAGAAACCTCTATTTAAATCCATATAGGAATTATAATCTTCCATAGTGTGATCAAAAAATGGTTTGGGACCAAATATGCCCGAAGCATTTACCAAATAGTCCAAGTTATCTAAATCGTCAATTTTAGCTATTAAAGCGTCAACATCTGCGGTGTTAGAGATGTTCGCCGTATGTTTAACCAAATTAGGCGCATCTGGAGTTTTATCTGTGTTCCTGCCTACAACATGTACTGTGGCTCCACCCTGTAATAGTGCCTTTGTAGTTGCATGACCAATACCACTTGTACCTCCAATTACTAAGGCTACTTTACTTTCAAATTCTTTCATTGTATATATATTTAATTATTAATAAAGACAGACAAGTCTGTCTTTGTGTGGGTAAATTTTTTTTAATTGATTATTTTTTCACATAAATTTTTGGACTCTAGAATAGGCCAATCTTCCTGGTGTAGATGGCTTTCGCCAACAGCGCTTTCGTAAAGCAAGTAAATTTGTCTTGCAAGAGATTTTACTTGATCGATTTTGATCTGTTCTAAATTATGTGCGATAAGTTTTTCAATAAGGGCAATAAAGTTGTTTTTTTGAGATTGTATTTCATTTCTAATAATCTCATTGTCTTTTGGTATTTCTGAAACGGTTTTTATACACCAACAGCCATTAAAATCTTTATCTTGATAAAACAATTTAAGAAAATCAAAAATAGCTAGTATTTGTTCTTTCCCTTTTGGTTTTGATGTTGTAAACTTTTCAAAATCTTTTAGAAAAGTGTTATTTTTAAATTGAAGGTATGCAAGACAAATCTCTTCTTTAGATTTAAAATGATTGTAAAGAGTTGCTTTGGCAATTCCTGCTTCGGCAATAATTTGGTTTATACCTGTAGAATTATACCCATTCTTATAAAATAAAAATGATGCAGTTTCCGTAATTCTATTTTTTACCTCGGCATGTTTCATGATGCAAATATAGTTTAAAATTTAAAATACAGACAAGTCTGTCTTTTTTTTATTACTTTATTTTATATCAAATACGTATACCTAACAAAAATTCACTTATGGCTCATACAATTGTCACATTAGCTTCCACTGTCTTGGCTAGGTGTAGTTTAGCACTTAACCATAACCGCATTGAAGGGTACATGCCCAACTAGTCATTGCAGTGGTGGTTCGGGCTGGTTAATCATAGCCCATATGCTGCTTTCGCCTGCCAGGCTTTTTAGCGTGGTTATTTTTATTTTGAATCGATTTTAATCACCATTAATTTTAATGCTTTTTCGGAATCTTCCAAAATCAAAACTTTATAATCCTTCCATTCTATCGATAGTTCCTCTCCAACTTGTTTGTTTAATGACATAAACGACATGGTCTTCTGCTCATTTTCTTCTGATAACGAAATAGTATAGGTGTTGAAGGCATCTGTCTGGTTTCCATTTATATCCACAGACGATTCTCCAAAATAATCTTCAAACAGAATTCTAAGGTTCCCGATAACTGCTGTCTGGCCTAAATCGATAAACATTGCTTTTCCAAAGTCTAATTTTTTGACAACTAACTCAATCTCTTCTTTATTGATTTTTAAATTAAAGGAATAATTTTGATATGCTTTCGGATAGTTTATTTTTTGACTTCCATTAAACTCATCATAATACCAGAGAAAAGTAGAATACCTCCTATTGTTTTCAACAATATCTAACGCTAATTGAATATGAGGAGAGTGCTTATTTATTGGTTTTGATTGAATGAATAGATTGGCAGGTTCTATGCTTAAAGTCTCAAATTGAGTACTAGGATTTTTTCCGATTTTTAGAGGTATTATAATGGAATTGTTTATCATATTTTTATCTGATTGAGCATATCCTGGGACTTCAATGAATACAAGCAGTAGCATCAATAGTATATTAATTTCAAAAATCTTCATTATAAGGTGCGTTTTATGGTAGTGTTTATGATCACATTCGCTACTTAATGATAAGAGTAATTAACTGTTAAAAGAGTTTATTAAACTTGAAGGTCAATATAAAATAAAGCATCCCTGCTGTAGACAATAGATGAATTACAAAGCCAATATAATTTATGATTTTTACATAGGTTTTGTTATGAAAACCTATGATGGAGTAAAGAGCAAATATTAAAATACAAGCTTCCAAACATATTACAACTAATTCCCTAAATTCTAAGTTATGCTGTTTTAGAGGAAGACTATTGATAGCCCAAAAAATAAATATACTTATCGCAATAACCGCATTTAAGTAGGAAATTAATAAAGTTGTTTTTTGCATTTTATAACCGATGGCAATAGTTGCTAATTGACAAATTAAGAGAACAATCATTGCTGTGCTTACGTATATATCTTTCATAAGTATTCATTGGTATTTTTTTATTGTAGTAATGGCTAGGCTATGATACGTTGTGGAAATCGTCCAGCGTAATTTTCCACCGTAGTATAAAGTTAGTAAATAAGCGAGGATTTCCGTGTAGGAAATCCGTCGCAATGAATTATAGATTTTTTTAGCGACAGTATATCAATTTATAATTCCAGGTGTCTTTCTTATATATGTCCGATTATTGAGCTGAGTTAACATAAAATCTACAACACTAGCCCTTGAGATCATTTTGGTCAGGATATAATTTCCAACTGTGAGTCCATGCTTGTAAGTAGTCCGTTTTTTCCCATTAGTTAACTGACCAGGTCGAATTATTGTCCAATCCAGATTACTTTTCATTATTAATTTTTCTTGTTTAGACTTATCTATAAAGTAAAATAAAAGTATTAATGGTATTGTGAAAAGGGTATAATATAGTCCAAGCCTAAACTTGCTATCATTAATTCCAAGTGATGTTATGCAGATAAATCTTTTTACTTTATTTTTCGTCATAGCAGATATTATATTTTTAGTTCCCCTTGAAAGTATGGTTGTTTTAATAAAGAATTTTTTATGGCCTAAAGCTGATAGAACCGCATCTTGTCCCTGAACCGCCTGTTCAAGACTTTCCGGAATTAAAACATTTCCTTTTAATACAATTAGATTTGGATGACTGTATGTTATTTTTATTGGTTTACGAACAACTGCTGTTATAACATGGCCTTTATCTAGGCCTTGTTTAATCAATTCACGTCCTGTTCTTCCAGTTCCACCAATTACCAATAGTTTCATGATCCAAGTTTAATCCATATGAAACTAACTAATTTTAAACTTTAATTGACTTATAAATAACCGAAATGTCGATAAATTAGGACGAAACGTAATTTTAAGATTGTGGCTCATTACAGTTGTTTTTTAGGGAAGCCTACACAGTGGCTGGATTCCTTAGTCTTTTTAAGTTAAGCCAACCTAAAAGTATAGTAGGATTTACGCGCTACCAAGCAGTATTTTTCCGACCGCTATTTTCAAAAAAAGTGGTGCTTGGCTTTTTTATGATCCATTGGTCCCGGGATACATTACTTATGGCTTTGGTGGCGTTAACTTGGTGTAGGGTAAGGTGTGTTCTTCCATGATATTCCCAGATTCGTCTATTAACCTGAACGTAACCTGAGGTTCACTACCTTTTATGTCAAAGGTAAATTCTCCAAAAGCTTTCAACCCAAGACCTTTATAACCGAATAATTGATGGGAAGGATCTTCCGCTATCGCATTTGGCCCTGGTACACCTCCCAAAGAGGCAGGTCCAAATTCGTAGAACTCAAACCCTGAATCTCTAGGAATGGTGAAACCGCGTGCCCCATGTCGGTCTCCGCTTATCAATAATACCCCGGGTATATTTTCGGTTTCTATAAAGTTATAAATTTCTTCCCGACCCAAAGTGTCCCAAGTACCCCAGGAGTCTTTCCCATTCGAGATATAATCGCTCCACATGGTTCCACTGGAAATCACTTTAAAAGGTGCGGTAGAATTTGCTAAAACCTTCTTTAGCCAGCTAAGTTGTTCCTTCCCCAGATAGGAATCATATTCTCCTCTATTTTCAATATTACGATAAGACCTGGTGTCCAGCATTATTATTTCTACCTGACCTATTCGGGTATTGAAGTAAATTCCGTCTGCTTCGTTTTGGGGATTATTCCAGTTTTGACGCCATAGGTCTCGGAGTTCATCCCGGTCTTCTTTTGTAACCCCTTTAGGAAGGCCGCTAAGGTCGTTGTTTAGATAATCATGATCATCCCAACTAGCATATATAGCAATATTGGCGGAAAGATTTTTCCAAGGTTGGGCAACATCGCGAAGCAAATAATCGGACCTGTGCATGCTCATATTATTATCCCTATCATCCACGGCGATATCTCCTAAAAGCACCATGGCAGTAGGCTCTCTTTGTAATATTGAATTGATAATATTTGGATTGTGAAGGCCTATTTTATGAAAACCTGACCCGAAAACGATCCTTAGTGGTTCATTTTTGTCATTTTTAGGTGTCGTTCGAAAAGCCCCCTTCGCAATTTTGGTGTCTTGTGATATTAGCTCATAGGTATATTTGGTTGACGGATTCAGATCATTTAAAACGATGCGATGGTCCTTACCTGCAGCAACAGGTTTTAAGGTGTAAACTTTGGCTTTGGTACTATTTGGAGCCATTACTCTAAGGTGAATCGGCATTTTATTGGATGGTCTAAGCCAAATACTAACACCATTCTCTTTTATATCTCCCAACATGGGGCCACTCATTAATGGTATATCATGATCTGAAGCGGCCTTAATAATTTTATCGTTGGTAAAATCGATCTTATTTTCCACAAAGGCACTTCTGGAATCCAGATAAAATTGTCTAATATTTGAAGGTAAAGCTTCATAACTATTAAGGAGCATTGTATCTATTTCCAAGGTTCCCATATGGGCTTCTCTTAAGGTCACCGTATAACGAGGCGAAACAGTGTCTATTATTTGACAAAAACCTTTGTTGCCAATAATAGTAGTCATCCCAATAGCCAATAGATACTTTAATTTTTTAAATCTCATATTTATGTTTTCTCTAAGTTTTACACCTTAAAAATTGCAACGAAGTTCAAAGCTATTAAATTATTCATTAGCGTGATATTTGCTCTTTAGTATCTGAATTTACTCCCGTTCTCTGATTGGGGAAATAAACCTTGACCTGCCGTTGCGACCATATCTACGCTAATTCTTGTTTTTCGTATTATTTAATTTATAACCGTCGATTGCTTCGGTCAATAGCTGCATCGCGGGTTCTTGGCTGCCGAACCCTTTGGATTCCATTTTTCCTGGACCTTTATAATTGGTAAACCATAATTGTACTATTTCAGAAATGCCGGTATATTCCTTATTTAAGTCATCAATGGTATTAAGCCCGTACAATGGTGAATTATTGGAGACTGCAATTAATTTATCATCTTGCTCCCCGCTGTCCGTTAAATATAGTACGCCTATAATTTTGCATTTTAATACATGACCTCTTTCTGCTGGAGGCCCAAGAACAAGGATGTCCAAAGGATCACCATCACCACCGTTTTCCTTGGAGAGCAAAGTCTTGGGAATCATTCCGTAGTTGCCAGGATAGCCTATATAATGTATTACTCGTGGTTTATTATCGATGACCTCCCATTGTAGTTCTCCGGTGGATTTATCTAACTCCCATTTATCTACGGTACCCGCAGGAATCTCTATGATTGCATTCACATCCCCATCTTGAAAAAGAGGCTCAATGTCCGTTAATAAATTAAGTTTGGTATTTTGCTCTTCTGGCTTGCTTTTAGCGTGATTTTCATTTTTATCTTTTTTTTCCGAATTACAATTGGCAAAAAGCAGGAAGGAAGAAATGATTAGTAAAAAGGTAATATTTCTATTCATAATTTTAATATTGGGAACAATTTGTACGGATACTTTATTAGGCACCTAATTTAGTAAATACAAACCGAACCTATCTACCGGTAGACCTGAAGAAAAGCCGTTCTACCAAGCTTTGATGCATCAATCCAAAACCTGGTGTACGGCCTAGATGTAACGTTAGGTATGCCTCCCTGAGTCCGGTGTGTGCACTACTTGTTGTAATGCGAAATTGAAAATAGGACAAAACCCTAAAGTCAATTTGGTTATTGATTCTCCTTTACGCAGAGGCTCTAGATATAATGCAACTATTTGTATTTAGGTTGGGGGACCTGATGGGGTGTAGGAAAATCTCAGTGGCATTCATTATCGTGCTCATGACCTATTCGAAAGTTTTTTCTCTTATCCATTAGGTGCTTTTGTTACTTCTCGGAATTTTTACAATGCGATTTATTACGATCTCTGATAACTATTATTCGTAGCCATCAAAATTGGCCATATTCATAAATAACAGGCTTATGGGGTTAAAAAGCTACGCAGTATACGTTCCGCCTTTTTTTGTTAGCGACATTATTTTTGCGAAAAAAGATCTTTTTCTTTTCCTTATGGAATAGTTGTTATGCGCCTGTTGGTTCTGTAATTGGTGCGAAAAACACTTCCCTTCGGGATGTAACATAGCCCATATATTATCCCACCCCAAAAAACCGCCCACATTTCTGTCATCAATAAATATATCGGCATTTAATTTTCTGCTATGGCCATCTTCTTCCGTCTCGTTCGGAAAGTTTTTATTTACCGCATAAAATTCCAGTCCGTTTTTATTACAAAAAGCTACCGCTTCCTGTAATTCCTCTCCCTGTCTATAGGTCCATAATATTAGTTTGTGACCTTTTTTTCGGAGCTCCTTTAAGGTTGTAAAAGCAAAATGCATTTCTTTTCCGATTAGTGGATATTTATGTTCAACAATCGTTCCGTCAAAATCTACAGCTATAACCTTTCCTTTTGCATTTATCAAATCCGTATATTATTTTACTCGTTAATATGCTAGCATATTCTTTTTTGATGCCTTTGTAGAATTATAAGTGCTTCTTTAGTACAATTCATGTTATCGGCTATAGGTGTTTCTTAAATTTATAGTTACCCTGCTGTGGTTATTCCTTTGCCATAGTTGAATTTCAAATTCTTCCGCATAGTCAAATAAATCCAGAAAGGTGTTGATGAGGACTTTATTTTTTTCAGGTTCAGAAACACCAAAATTCTATTCGTATCCCTGCCCATATTTTTAGGTATTGATTATTAGGGCAGGGGAGGTTTTCTTTGTATGGGAGCCATGCTATTTCCAGACAGTTAAACCGTTAAAGAACAAAACATCCAAATAATTCTTCAACCCAGAGGGTTTTAGAAATAGGAGTTTAATAGCTGTTAAGAACTATCATACTAGAATTCCTTCTTTCAATTTTGCTGTTATTGTCTGTTCTCCACGGGTCCAGTTACAGCCGGTGAGTTCTTCAGTTTGTAATCCGTCCAATACCCGAATAACTTCGACAACGTTTCTACCTACGTTCATGGGGTATACGCTTACCCATTGTATGATACCTTTTGGGTCTATAATAAAAGTGGCCCGATAAGCTACCTTTTCGTTACAATCCAAAATGCCCATAGCTTCGGCTAGGGATTTGGAGGTGTCGGCCAACATAGGGATGGATAGCTTTTGCAATCCTGGATGGTTTTGCCTCCAGCCAAGGTGTACGTATTCGGAGTCGGTAGAGGCTCCAATTAACATGGCATTGCGCTCTGAAAAAGACCCACGGTGATTGTCAAATTCTATAATCTCTGTAGGGCACACAAATGTAAAATCCTTGGGCCACCAGAACAAAATGGTCCATTTTCCCTGTTCAGCAGCGTATTGGTGGGTCATATCCATAATTTTAATTTCCTCATCCTTTGTAACCACAACTTTCTTTAGAAACTGGGGTAGTTTATCACCAATAGTCAAAGGTCCTTTTTGCTGCAATGGCATAGGTAGGTTGTTCATTAATTTTTTTACAAAATTGCACATAGAATCTATTTTTTTAATTTATTTGTTTTGAAAAATGCATTATCAACAGTTTTAAAAAGCTGTTCTTGTTTCACTTTTCCCGTATCGGTTTTACCTGTAAAACGCACGTATGCCAAAGTAGCCCGTTTAAGTTCGGATTGCATTTCAGTCTTGGGTATAACACCCTTTCTGGCTATGTGGAGCAGGTAGTACACTACTCGTTTAAGGAGACTTTCCGCTTCATTTTTTTTATTGAGTTCCAAATAAGTATTGGCCAGGTTGTTGCAAGAAATAACATATAGCTGTAAGAAAGGGATCCCCACTCGTATACAGTCGGTATAATTGTTATTAAGCATTTCTGCACGGGACAGGGCATTTTTATATGCTACTAAAGCATCTTTGAAATTTCCATCATTGAACAATTCATTGGAGGCGGTGGTTTTGTCTTTCCAGTAATCTTCAATTCGCATCAAACAGGTATCACTCATTTAGTTTCAGGTTTAGATTGGCAAATTCCCAGTTTACTATTTCCCAGAAACTTTCAACAAATTTGGGACGCGCATTGCGGTAATCAATGTAATAGGCGTGTTCCCAGACGTCCAAAGTGAGAATGGGTTTTTTACCTGTTACTAAAGGGGTATGGGCCTCTTTCATAGGGAGTATCTCCAATTTGCCCAATTCGTTTTGCGCTAACCATGCCCAACCACAACCGAACAACTTTATAGCTGTTTCGGAAAACTGATTTTTAAAGTTTTCAAAACTCCCAAAATCGCGATCAATTAATGTCGCTACTTTTCCCTCTGGAGTCTTACCGCCCTCAGGAGAAATGCAGTGCCAGAAAAAACTGTGGTTCCAATGCTGGGCGGCATTGTTGAACATGTTCTGATTACCTTGTAAATAGCTGGTTTTTATAATATCTTCAACAGGTGCATCGGCTAAAGGGGTATTTTTTATCAGGCCATCTAGATTATTGACATAGGCAGCGTGATGCTTGCCATAGTGATAGTCAAAAGTCTCCTCAGTGATGATGGGATGAAGGGCGTTTTTCTGGAATGGTAATTCAGGTAATGCTTTGGTAATCTTCATATTTTCATTTGTTTTAATATTAAAATTTTTATTCACTTTTAGATGTTTGTTCTGTAATCATATTTATTTTATGAGCTGTAACCTTTAATAATCCACTCCATTTTATTTAAATATTGTTCAAGGACGCTATTTCTATCCTGTATAATAATAGACAGGACCAGAACTACTTTTTTGGAGCATGGTTTAGTAATCATGATATTTTATTTTCTATTTGGCCCTTTTGAGAAAAATAAAACTGGCCAAATACTCCCAGGTCTTGGATGGTAGACTGTTCGTTTCAATAATATATTTATCTGTCTTAGAACGTTGTTTGCTGTAACCATGAATTGCCGAATTCGTTTGTTCAAGAACAAAAGTAATAAAATATTAGTAGAGTCTAAAATAATATTTAGCGTAACCTAAAAATTATTTTAAGAAATATATTTTTATATTCGATTTGGGTACAACCCAATGGGTTACGTGCTAAAAAATACTTATATAGAAATAAGGTTGCTGGGGGGTGTTTATGTGGCTTTCTTGGTACAAGAAAGCTACACGTATAAATTATCAGGTTTTTTCAAATAAAAAAAAGGGCAGGGGTAGGGTGCAAAATTGAGGCTACTAAAGAAACGCATTTTTGTAGCAACAATGGAAAGGAAAGTTATCCGACACGATTAGGATGCCCTCGCTAGGGAGGGTCTTTTTAGGTAGTTTGAGTTTTGTTGAAATGCGGTTTTAAATTTCGTATACCTTCATAAACTACTATACTAACGGCATTGGCTAAGTTTAAACTGCGAATATGAGAACTGTAAATAGGGATGTTATATACTAAATTGGAATTTTCCGTCACTATATTTTCAGGTAGACCGCGTGACTCCTTCCCAAAAATCAGAAACATATCGTCCTGGAAGTCAATATCGCAGTAATCTTGTGTCCCATGGCTTGAAAAGTATGCAAAATGTTTACCTTTATTTTTAGAGTAAAAGTCATCAATGCTCTCATAAATGAAGAGGGAAATATGCTTCCAGTAATCCAACCCAGCTCTTTTTAGCCTCTTGTCATCCAATTCAAATCCAAAGGGTTTTACAAGATGTAATTTTGATCCAGAGCCCAAACTTAGTCGACCAATATTTCCCGTATTCATAGGTATCTCTGGTTCAATCAATACAATATTAAATCCCATACATATTTATATTTGCTACTTATTGCCAAGGGTCGAATATAATAAAAGTAAGGCACTTGTATGCGATACTTTTCGAATGAAACTAAAACTGATTTTAAGTATATACCGTATTCACAAAGTTATAATCTACTGCAGTCGTTTAGCGGTCTATTCTACAAACAATTATTCTTTTTAATGTTTCCCTATTTGCCAAGTCTTTTTCATTAAAATTGGCTACACTCCAAAACATTAACCTTAGCCCTTTTTTTGCTTACGGTATCCAACAATCATATTGTCATCCAAAAAACAAACCGGGTGGGCGTGCCACATCTTACTTTTTGCTTCGGGTAGTTCCTTATCAATCACCATAGCAAGCAGATCAACTATTTCCTTGTCTTCCAATGTCGCGCTTTCGTTGTACTTTCTTATTTCAGGGTTCATTATTGTTGATATCTAAACATACAAAACGGTATTGAAATAATGAAACAGACGACCATATACGGTAGCTTTACTTCATGGAATGTATCCCAATCGTATTTCCTTCGGTATCGGTTGCCAGAACCATGGCACCATATTCGCCTATTGACTCTTTGGGTTTAGTAACTTTCCCGCCGGCATTTTTTACCCTCGCTTCTTCCAGACTACAATCCTCGCTCATAAAATATACAATGGTACTATTGTTGCCAGGCTTAAATCCTTCCATTTTGACCAAGGCTCCGGATGCGCTGTTCTTGGATTCCATATTGGACGGAAAACATAACATCTTCATACTTCCTTCAGCAGATGCAGGCATCGGCATTTCAGTTAACTTTAGTTGAAATACGGTTTCATAGAATTTTTTGGCCCGTTTTAAATCATCAACATAAATTTCGAACCAAACTACTGGATTTTCATTTTTCATAATGTAAAAATTTATTATTTAGCAAGATGTGTAATCGGATTCACGGCACTACCAACTAGCTACAATAATTGTAATAGATCCTAAATCACCTCAATTTTATCTATCTAATATAATAAATTTCAGTGCTCATATATTCTATAGTACTTGAGAAGTTTCAAAATTACAAGACTTTGTTAAAGGTCTCTTGAAAGACCAAGTATAGCAGGCAATTATCACCTTGAACCACATGAATAGGCTTATTGGTCCGTTCCAATTGGAGAACCTGTCTACCCTATTGTTGAACCGACCCGTGAATTCCGCTACGGTAGATCTTTCCAAGGGTTGTTATGTTCAGTGTCATCGTTTCAATGTGGGCATATGAAATAATAAAGTGTGCTATATCTTAGGTTCTTATTTTTGGACCAATGCCATTACTTTTTCCCAAACACTTTCGCTAACGGGCATTCCCTCTTTTAGATGTTTTTCTCTGGTAAGGGCACTTCTTTCCCCAGGATAATAAATCTTGCCGCCAGTTTGCATGGGCTCCACATCATGGGTGTAGTCTATGATTTCGTTGATCAGTTTTTCCTGTAAATCCTTGTCTTTAAATACCTCTGGAGCTATGCAGAGGAACACCTGCGATATTCCGGTTTCAAAGTTTTTTTGGCCTACTTGGTAGGTGGAGTTTCCGGCCGATAATAAGGTGGCCAACATATCCAAAACAATGGAAAGGGCAGAACCTTTCCAATACCCCATAGGAAGGCCACGTTCCTTTGTTGTAATTTTTTCAGGGTCGTTGGACAATTCATCGTTGGCATCCCAACCACCCGGGAAGGGCAGTTTTTTACCCCTCAGTTTAAAGTCGTTGATCTTGCCAAAGGCAAATTGGGAAATGGCCATATCCAATACCACATCACCACCCTTTCTGGGTATGGATACGATTAATGGGTTGTTGCCTATTCGGCTCTCCTTACCGCCCCATGGCGGCATATTGGGCTGTGTATTGGTAAAAAGAATGGAAATGCAACCAGCATTCGCTGCTAGCTTTCCATAGGTGCCACCACGCATCCAATGATTGGTATTCCGTAATGCTACTAGGCCCATCCCGTTACGTTTGGCCAATTCTATGGCCCTATTGGTGCATAAAGTAGCATTGATAATTCCTGGGCCATAATTTCCGTCCCATCTTTCTATACTGCCAAAGGTCTCCACTTTTTCTGCTTGGGTACCTACGTTTACAGAACCATTTTCTATGTATTCTAAAAAAAGGGGTACGCGATTTATACCGTGAGAATTTACCCCTGCCAAGGTACTTTCTGTATAAGTTTGAGCAAGCAATTGAGCCTTTTCTTGGGTGAAGTTATATTTTAAGAATAGCTTGTAAAGTACATCCTGCATTTGTTTGGAGGAAATTATCATGGTCCCGGTTATTATATTACATATGTTATATATGGTCCTAGACCATACCCTTTTGTTATTCAATATAATACTTTTTTTAAGTCCTATTGCATCTTGTTCGGTTTTGAGCTTTAGGTTTCCTATCTTAAATTGCGGGTTCTATGTTGACCATCTTGTGGATGGCTCCTGTGGATACGGGAACCTTCTTTTAAACCTTGGTTTACGAATACAATTTGCGGTTATGTAATCGTCGATTGAAGTAAAAGCCTTTAGCAATTTACAGTGAACTACTTATTCCGCCAGAAGCCGCTCGTTTTAACCATCCGGATTATTCAAAAGAGTGGGGGCATAGGAAAGTCATCAAGACCGTTGGCTATATCCTGTATAGTTTTTAAGATTAAAATCTATTGCTTGTACATTATTCCTTCGCCTTTAAGCTCCCTACCGTTAACATCCATAGTAGATGTATAGTAAAATATGTTCCCTTCTATTTTCGTAACCTCAATTAAAAATCCATTGGCCTGATTGGAAAATTTTTGGAGAGGGGTAAGTTCTAATTTCGATTCGTCATAGGTTAGGCGAAATGAACAGTCATTTATCCATTCAATTTTTGAATACTCAATTTTAGGAATCGCCTCGCCCTTTTTCTTTCCTGGAATTTCTTCTTTATACTCCGTTTGGTAATTCCCTTTCCTAACCAATTTCCAGCTTACAGGGTTGCTCCCCGTTGTTTGGACCCTAAAAGTGCCATTTGCAAAATCGGCACAATCCAAGTCCTGCCCATTTACACCTATTCCGGTCAATGCAAAAATAAGTAATATCGCTTTTTTCATACGTGTACAAAGATGGGGGCAAAATACATTATATTCAATTTGGATATTAATGGATTGTAGGTTGAAGAACGTAATTAACTGAATCACAATTGGTTTTTAGTGGGGGTAAAGACTCTAATAAAGGACCAAAGTCATGATGGTATGACCCTATTCATAACTAAGTGGTCTTATTCTCCATTTTCTCCCTACCTTTTATAGGTAATAGAATGCCATATTGGGTTGTAATAGTTGTATTTGTCCCCACAGGGTATTCTATTTATTATACTTCACAAACGCATGGTTGGTTTTGGCGTATCAAAGGTAGTTATGGGTTTTGTATGCTGGCCCTGGTGCTGTCCTCGAATGGAATGGTTAATTGCCATTTTTTGTGCTGTGATTTCACCATCACTTTTATTTCTTTTTTATTTTTAGAAATAATTCTTGTGGTCACTTTTGGCGTTTCTTTATCCGAAGGCATTAGTAACCATACCAAAGTAGTATCCCCGTTTATAGTGCTGCTATAGCTACTTGTAGTATTGGGTTCATAGATATTGTACTCGGGGCTATACCAGCCTTGAATTTCAGGATTTTCTTGACCTTTTATTAGTTTTAGATTAAATTTTTGCCTCCCCACAGGAATAATTGCGAGATTACCCCAGTCATTAGCGGTTTTCACCCTTGACCCTTCTTTTTTTACCTTATTATCCGGATGCCACTGCCAAAGCGCATCTATTTTTCGTGGCCTGTCCGTATCAATTTTGTCTACGACGACCCAGAATTCACCACGAACATAAAATACTGCCCGACTATGTTTCACCTTTCCTTCTACATTTTTAAACCGATCGAAGGAATTAGAAGCATAATCAAATTCTTCTGTTATTTTAAAATGGCTATCGTCCAATGGTGCCTTTGCGTGTGTAGGTCCTTGTTCTTGTCCATTACCATCAATAAGAATTAAGTTGTGCCCGGCACTGCTCTTGGCATAGGGACGAAATTTTTCTGCTACCTCTCCTGTATAGGCGAATCTTCCTGTATCTACCAAGAAATCCTGTCCATAGGCCGAAACCGAAAGATGCAATTTGTCGTTATGTTGATGGCCACTGCCCCAAGGTCCCATATCGAAGAAAGACCAATGGGCATCTTGATCAAAGCCACTTCGGGAAACTAAATGGCCTGCCCAGGGATAAAAATAGGAGGGACCGTCCGAAGGTTGAAATCCAGATTGCCCATTGGTAGCAATATACTCCCATTCCGGCTGCTTAAATTTTTTGGCTCCCCTTAAAATACGATCACGGTCACTGCCCCGGTCACCGTCATTGTTCAGTAATCGAAAACCACTAGGTCTTACCATATGGGAAATATAGGCGTACATTTCCTTAATAGTGCGATTGTAGAAATCGGGCAACTTCTTATTGGCCCTATCGCAGATATCCTTGAATAGTTCAAAATTATGCAGGGAAACGTTGTGGTAATGTGAACTTAGTTCGGTTTGTACCCCATCCGGATAGACCTGGTCTTTCATACTTTGTGTCATAGTTTCTATGGCATAGTCCAACCATTCTTCAGATTTTCTGTATTCAGGAAAATAGGCGGCCACCGTAGCCAATGCCGAAATTTCCATGGTGAGCCAGTTATTGCTGCCGTGAAAATTTCTGTTGTAATGCGCATGGTCGAGCAGACTGCTTAGTATTAATAACTGGGTAGCGGGGGATATATACTCACTATCCAATAGTCCGTAAAATAGTTTGGTCCATATTTTAGATCTCGAAGCCACTTCCAAGCCCCTCCATACAGAGGTGCTACTTTTAACGGCAGGATAAGGCATGCCCATAATAATAAAATCCCTCAAAAAGAGGTCTATATATTGGGCATATTTTGGGTTTCCTGTTTCTAGAAAAGTGTTGAATATGCTATTTAGTTGACTATGTCTATTAGAGATCCAGGCCCATTCCTTGTCTTCATTGGGGCCTTTATAATACCAATCCCGATGTCCATTGTCTAGGTAAGGAACCTTTCCCCTAACATTCTGTACTACAAAAACATTGTTTAAAATAGAATCTGACTGCGCCACGGTAAGCGCTGTTTTTTCGGGTAGCCTTTTACGTACGTCCGTAGCAGTATTAGCACTTTTGTAATAATCTAATAGTTCTTTGCAGGCATCAACCATATTACCCCTCTTATGGGCCGAATTTACTTTTTCCATTCCCGGATAGTTAAGATCGAACTGATTCAGCATATTTTCGATAAGGTCGGGATAAGAAGTGTAAACGTCTTCGACAGTAGTTATGACCTTCCAATTTTGTTGTGCCGTAACATTTTTATGGACACATAAAATTAGGACGATTAAGGATAGTGAGGTGGTAAATTTGTGCATCATTTTATTTTGAACTAAATCTATTAATGGCAATTTGTTTCCCAGGATCATTTTGAGTACCCCAAATATGAAGATTACCTTTATTATCTATTTGAAGTCCTACGGCCGCATTAAAATCAACTCCATTTTTACAGTTAAAGGTCTTGGACAGGATTTTTTCCATGGTAGGTTCAAAGGACTCAAGCTTACGGACAAGGATTAGATCGGCAGTCCCAACCACATCCTTTTTATAAAAACCAACGGCATAGATAGATGATCCGTCTTTGATAAGGTTTATAGACTGATAGCTTCCCCAGTCTTGGGGTGCATCATAGCTGAAAAGCAATTTATTCTCCCCTTTTTCCGGTTCTATTTGGTAAAAGTCCCAGTTGCGGGAATCCCAATTGGCGACCACCACCAAATAATAACTATCCATATTCAAGATACCCGTTGCCCCAGCGGTATGCAATTTGGCCTCTCCTTCCCGATTTATAGTAATACTGGGCTGGGCACTGTACAAGGAATTGTCCCGGTAATTGTAAATACAGATTTTGGAAGTTGTCTTAATAATATTGTCTTCAATGCCGACTATCATGTAAGGGTCACTAACTTGAATTCCCCCTGCATGCCGGTAAGGATCTTTCATCAGGGTAATTAGGGTATCTGTTTTTCGTGTACTCAGATCTATTTGTAAAACGTAGGCTTCGGTATGGGAGCTCCCGGAAACAAGAAGTTTTTCGATTCCGTTTTTCTCTATCAGTTGCACCCCTTGAAAATGACCATTGCGGTGAGGGACTTTAATAATATTGTTGATAAGGATCACTTCCGGTTCAGAACTTAGGGCACCAAAAGCTTGGGGAACATTTTTAACTAGTTGACTATAAGTCTGAATAGGGTATAGTACAAGATGGGCCATTAGCAAAATCCTTATATATAGTAGAGGTGTACCCATTGCGAAATCAATTACATATCTAATTATCAGCCCTAATCTAGTTAAAACAAGTGGTTCTGTCAATTTTACTAGCGTATGGACCTTAGATCCAACACTTTCATTTGTAAATATGGTCAATTTTCATAGTTTAAACCATTAAATTTTTATCTTGAAGCGGATTTTCTTTTTATCCATCCAAAAAAATCAAGTATGTTTAAAAACAGTAATGGTCAGATTTCTACTCTAGTAGTACTTATAATGTTCTTAATGTATCCAAGTATTGGTTGTTCCCAGACCAATTATTCGGTTTTGGATTTTTGGAATTATTATTCGGATGCCGAGAATTTACTATACAAAGAACAAAGTAAAATTTCCTTTGAAAGTCTTGCTGAAAGAAAGGAGACCATTACCCTCTTGAAGAGCAAAAAGGACTGGGAAAGTCATCAACAAGTGGTAAAGGAAAAGTTGATGGCGTCTGTAGGGCCATTTCCCCTAAAAACCGCGCTAAATCCTATTATAACCAAAAGAATTAAAAAGGACGGTTATCATGTAGAAAAATTATATTTCGAATCTATGCCCGGTGTAAAGGTAACAGCCGCTTTTTTTATTCCCCAAGGGAAAAGTAAGAACCTACCTACTATCATTTATTGCAGTGGCCATAGCGATCTGGGATTTAGAAGCGATACCTACCAACATGTGATTCTGAATCTGGTGAAAAAAGGTTTTGCCGTTTTTGCCTTTGATCCCTATGGGCAGGGCGAAAGATTACAATATTTTGACGAAAAGGAAGGCAAATCACCTTTTGGACCTACACGGGAGCATTCTTATCCTGGGGCACAACTGTTTATTAATGGGGCATCTGCGGCAAAATATATGATTTGGGATGGCATAAGAGCTGTGGATTATTTGCTTACGCGAAAGGAAGTAGACCCAAACCGCATTGGTATTACAGGTAGGTCGGGAGGGGGAACTCAGACCTCCCATATTGCCGCCTTTGACGATCGCATTAAAGCTTCGGCGCCGGAATGTTATATTACCTCCATGGAATATCAATTAAAATCAGGAGGTCCACAGGATGCCGAGCAGAACTTTCCACGTGGAATTCAACTTGGTTTAGATCATGCCGATCTTTTGGAAGTGAGGACGCCTAAGCCAACATTGATGATTACCACCACCCGCGATATTTTTAGTATTCAAGGAGCTAGGGATACCTATCAGGAAGCACGAATGGCCTACAAGGCATTTGATAAAGAAGAGAATATCTTGATGGTGGAAGACAATGCCGGGCATAAATCCACTGTGAAAAATAGGGAAGCTATGTATGCCTTTTTTCAAAAGCATTTGGATAATCCGGGAGATTCCACTGATAAGGATGTAACTATTTTTCCAGTGGAAGAATTATATATTACGGAAACAGGTCAGTTATCTACATCGGTGGGGAGCAAATTTTTGTTTGATGAAAATAGGGCTCTAACCCAAAATAATATGAAGATGCTGAACGCCGCTAGGCAAAATAGGGGCAACCATGAAATCGATTTAAGACAAAAGGTAGAGGCTATTACGGGGTATTCTGAAAGCACCAAAAAAGGGAAATTACTTTTTTCCGGACAAACAGAATTAGAATCGTATTTTTTAAACAAGTATTTGATAGTGCAGCCGGAAGGTAAAATACTTCCATTCGTAACCTTTGTACCCAAACAAGCTACAACTAAAACCGCTCTTTATCTCGATAATGTATGGGATAAAACGTCGGACGAAGCATATGCCGTTCCCATACACTTGGCCCAAAAAGGAGTTACGGTAATTGTCCCGGATCTTCCAGGTTTTGGTGAATTGGGACCTGGGTATTTAAAAGGGGACGCCTATTTTGAAAACACCTCTTATAACCAATGGTTTGCGGGTATTTTGAACGGAAAAAGTACCGTAGCCTTACATGTTGAGGCTATAGCAACCCTGCTCCAATTCACCAGTGAAGAAATGGAACTGGGTCACAAAGAACTAATCGGTATATCTAAAGGGGGCTTTAATTCCAGTTTATTGCATGCGGGGGTTTTGGGGGTTGATTTTAAGGAAATGTTGCTTTTGGAACCAATGCTTTCCTTTGAATCCGTTGTGTCCGAAAAAAATTATATGTCGGGCCATATTCCCTTTACCGTTGCTGGAGCTTTGCCAAAATACGATCTGCCAGATTTGGCGGCGTCTTTTGCCCCTAGAAAATTGATGTTGGTTCGGAATAGGAATAATAAGCTGGATGACGGGTATTTAAAGTCCTATGAATTTGTGTCCGAACATTATACGTCTATGAACAAGGCGACTGATTTCTCTATAGCTCTAAAAGATTCTGAAATGGAATTATTGGATCTGATAGATTCGTTTTTTGGAGATTAGGGATATTTCAAAGTCGGTTTTAAGGTTATCCTGTTAATACTTATTAGATATTACTTATTTTATGATACAACATACTGTAGTCTTTAAATTAAAATATCCCAAAGATTCATTAGAGGAAAATGAGTTTCTTGAAGCGGCGGCAAAACTGTCTACCATACCGGGGGTACATAATTTTCAGACACTTCGACAAATTGGGAGAAAGAATGATTATGATTACGGCTTATCTATGGAATTCAACACCATGGAGGCATATGAAGCCTATAATCAACATCCCGACCATACCAAATTTGTTACAACCTATTGGGTCAAGTACGTTGAAAAATTCTTGGAAATAGATTATGAGCCTATTGTCTAAAATCACCAACTATTTAGTTTAACAGTCTACAAGCAAAGGGAATTGGGACCATACGTTTTAGGGTAACGGACTATTTATACATTCACCTTTATTTGGTTCTGAAGTCGCATGTCTTGGGATTTAATGATAAATAGGCCCTCTGGTAGTATTAATAAAAGCATTTTTATTAGTGAAACTCAATTTTGAGAAGTCAGTAAGACGCACTGAAAATTGAAAGTTGAACTAATCCCGCCTTTTTCTGCGGGATCTAGGTTCAATACCTCGACCCTTGGATCGATTCCTATTATTGGGTTCAGGGCTTGCCCTGAGGTTTAATACCTTTTATTCACTGCCTAAAACTCTTAGAAGTCTATTATGTATTTGGTATAATTAAGTGGGTAAATAAAATTGCAACCCATACTAGAATGTATTGGGAATTAAATGTAATACTCCGAAGACTGTTTTATTTCCTTCAGTACAAAGGTACTGTTCAAAACTCCAATATTTTCAATCTTGGAGAGTTTGGTCTTAACAAAATCATGATATTCCTCAAGACTTTTGGTATGGATTTTTAAGACAAAATCTACCTGCCCCGCCATATGGTAACACTCTTGAACTTCTTCTAAATGCTGTACCTGTGCATCAAATTTTTCAATGAAGGCTTCGTTGTGATATCGCATTGACACCTGACATATTACTGTTATGGATCGGTCTATTTGCTTTTTATCCAGAATGGCCACGTACTTTTTAATGACCCCTTGTTTTTCCAGCCGCCTAACTCTTTCATAAACGGGGGAGGGGGTAAGGTTAAGAAGGGCCGCTATTTCTTTGGCTGTTTTTTTTGAATCTTTTTGTAAAATCCTGAGAATAGTAATATCCGTTTTATCAAGTTGCTCCATAAATTTCTGAATAATTACTTTGAAAGAGTTTATTTCTTAGCATCAAAAGTAAAATTTGCTATAAAATTAATATAATTAAGCTATAATTACTTAATTCAGAGACAAATTTACGTGTTTGACTTGATATTTGTAATTTTGAGAGTAATTAACACTTTAGTTGATTGGATTAAAAGAGATAGATATGAGTGCAAAAATTTTAGTAATCGGCGCCAATGGACAATTGGGATCAGTGTTGACAAAAGCACTACAAAATAAGTTTGGATTTGATAATGTAGTGGCTTCGGACATTCAGGAATCACCCAGTTACCTTGGATTATTTGAGGTGTTGGACGCCACGAATAGGAATAAAATTCAAGAGGTAGTTAGCAAACACGATATAACCCAAATTTATCACTTGGCGGCAATTTTGTCAGCCAAAGGTGAGGCAAATCCATTGGGCACATGGGACCTTAATATGAACATGCTTTTTAATGTTTTGGAAGTCTCCAGGATCAATGAATTGGATAAGGTGTTTTTTCCGAGTTCCATTGCTGTTTTTGGGGAGGATGCCCCATGGGTTAATACGCCAAACAAATCTTATCTGAACCCTGCAACCGTTTACGGAATGAGTAAGGTTGCCGGAGAACATTGGGCACAATATTATTTTTTAAGATATGGCTTGGATGTAAGGTCTATCCGTTATCCCGGAATAATTGGGTACCAGTCCATGCCTGGTGGAGGTACCACAGATTACGCTGTGGATATTTTTCACAAGGCCGTATTGGAAGAAGAATTTTCATGCTTCTTAAAAGAAGATGCCACACTTCCTATGATTTTTATGGATGACGCTATAAGGGCTACCTTGGAATTGATGGAGGCGCCCAAAAAAAACATTATATTTAGAACATCTTATAACCTTGCAGGTTGTAGTTTCCCCCCAGAGGATGTAGTTAGGGAAATCCGCAATTATTATCCTGGGTTTACCGTAAAATATGAGCCTGACTTTAGGCAGGATATTGCAGCACGCTGGCCTAAATCTATCGATGATACGGAGGCGTCCACAGATTGGGGATGGAAACCGGAATACGATTTAAAAAAAATTACCCAAGTTATGATTGAAAAACTAAGGGAACATTATAGTACAAAAACTATACATCCAATAGGTGTCAATCTGTAAAAGAATTTGCCGTGGCTTAGGCCTGGCACCCATAAAATAATAGTGAGATATGTATTCAACAATAAAAGAAGATTTACAACAAGAACTAGATGCCATCAAAGCTGAAGGTCTTTATAAAGAGGAAAGAATAATTACCACACCTCAGGGTGCGGAAATCAAAACTACCAATACCAAAGAAGTCTTAAATTTTTGTGCCAACAATTATTTAGGTCTTTCCGCACATCCGGACGTGATAAAAGCAGGAAAAGATGCTATTGATACCCATGGATATGGATTGTCTTCTGTACGTTTTATTTGTGGCACCCAAGATATACATAAGGAATTAGAGCGGAAGACCGCAGAATTTCTGGGTATGGAAGATTGTATCTTATATGCGGCGGCATTTGATGCCAATGGCGGATTGTTCGAACCCATTCTTGGACCGGAAGATGCTATTATTTCCGATGCCCTTAACCATGCCTCTATCATAGATGGTATTCGGTTGTGTAAAGCCAAACGATTTAGGTATGAACATAATTCTATGACCGACCTTGAAAAACAGTTACAGACTGCTGAAGGTTCTAGAAGGAAATTAATCGTGACCGATGGTTCTTTTTCTATGGACGGTACTATTGCACAATTGGACAAAATATGTGATTTGGCCGATAAATATGATGCGTTGGTTATGATAGACGAATGTCACTCCACAGGTTTCCTAGGTGCTACAGGTCGCGGTGCCCATGAGTATAGGAAGGTGATGGGAAGAATAGACATTATTACCGGTACCTATGGAAAAGCCCTTGGTGGTGCTTCCGGAGGGTTTACCGCAGCACGAAAGGAAATTGTGGATATGTTAAGACAGCGTTCCCGACCCTATTTATTTTCCAATACCTTGGCACCATCTATAGTAGGAGCTTCCATAAAGGTATTAGACCTTCTTTTCTCATCAACTGCCCTTCGGGATAAATTGGAAGCCAATACCAGTTATTTCCGTTCGGCCATGACCGCTGCAGGTTTCGATATAGTTCCAGGGGATCATCCTATTGTTCCCGTAATGCTATATGATGCTCCCTTGGCACAGGAGTTTGCCGCCAAATTGTTGGAGGAAGGCATTTATGTGATCGGTTTTTTCTATCCTGTAGTTCCAAAAGGTAAGGCTAGGATAAGGGTGCAATTGTCCGCTGCCCATGATCAACATCATTTGGAAAAGGCTGTTGAAGCTTTTACTAAAGTAGGGAAGGCCTTAAAAGTTATATAGGCCCATTTTTTTTAAATTGGGAACAATGTTAGTACCGATCGGTTTGGGGTATAATTTATATCAAAATATGACCCCAGACCTGATCCGGTATCCTTGTTTTGATTAGAATATGTTCATATGGAAAATGGTGGGGACCAATGCATTTAAGTTTTAAGTTTGCGACCCTTTTTGGAATCGTACATTTTCATTAAATAGTAAACATGTCTAATACAAAATACCACTCCGACTATGACCAGAGGCACCGAATTTAACATGGCACCATAGATGATGTAGAAAAAACTGGAGATTAAATGCCATAAACGGAATATGCCCATGTCCTTTTTGGTTATGGCAAAGAAACCGGTGAGGATGGCAATATAGCCAATACTCTCAATTATTAGGTTCGTCATTTTGTATATTATTTAAGGTTCTTTCCTTATAATCCATTTGGTTCACTTTTTCTTCAATTTTCAAAAATTCTACTAAAAAATTTGGACTGTCGGCCAATAGATCCATTACGGTATGTCTTCCTGCTGTCCAATATTTTTCAAATAGCCGTAATTGCCTATGGGCTTTTTCGGTCAAACTTAAAATCTATTTACTTTTATCCTCTTTATCGGTCTTGGTCCGTACCAGACCATGCCTTTTCATTTTGTTTATGATTTTTACGACCGCAGGATGTGAGAACTGTAGTTTTTCCGATATTTCCGTTATCGTCAAAGCCTCATTTTCCTGTAAGAGAATAAAGATTAAATTCCTGTTGGGTTCAATTTCCAGTCCTTCTGTTTTATACAGCTCTTTAGTGGAGTAGAGTAGGGCATCACTTAACCTTTTAAGCCTGGTAGTAAGTCCAATAAATTCTATTTCGGTTAAAAAGTCGTTCATAATAACTATTTCAGTAACTAGTTACGTAGTTTATATTGTTTTTTGAGTTGAGAGGAAATTTGCCAAATGTATTCTATGAATTCATTAAAGTGATGCCCGTGAAGTGTACACTAGCTTACGTTTTTGTGGTCACTATTGATGTAATTTATATAACCAATTGTGTTTGTAAATAGGAATTATTTTCTGCAAAAATGGAAGTACAGCTGTTAATTTTATGAATTGGAGTAGTATTTACCCAGTGGAATATTAGGGAGGAATGTTTAACTTTCCAATAAATAATAAATACCTACCATGTTTACAAAATCTTCATTCTCAATTTCCCTTATTGCATTCTATATAGGATTTTCTTTTGCATTAGTAGCACAAAGTCCCCAGCAAGATCACGATCATACCCATCATGCGCACGAACATACTGGGATAGACCATCCTCACGCACATGGTCCCATGGTATCTGACGAAATTCCTATGCAGGCCAAATTGGTCACCGGTCAGGGTGAGTATATTTTTTCTTGGGAGGAGGAGTTAACGGCAGCTTTTCCGGAAGAGGCCCATGAATTTGAACCGGGTATGCACGGTGGTTTTAATGAAGACCCAGAAACAGGAATCGTTTATACCGGCATACCGGGCTATGGCCTATGTGCCATAAGTCCAGATTTGACAACCTGGACCACCTTGGGAACCGATGAGCGATTGAAAGATAATATTCATGGTATTGTTTTCTTTGTTCATAAGGGTGAAAAATATCTAGCGGTAGCACAGGAGGGCAAAAGAGTGCTTGTGATGACATTGGGCGGAATTGTTATAAGTGAAATTCTGAAACCAAAGGGAAGTGAATTCAAGTTTGCCGAAGCCAATGAATTTTTTGCATCTCAGGATAGTAATTTTGGGGTCACCGATGTTACCTACCTCCATGGCACCCTATATGTTGCCCATGGCTATTCCGATGGTGATTTTGTAATGACCATAAAGGAAAAGAATGGCGTTTGGAGTTGGGGGAAATTGGCTTGGGGTGGCAAGGGTGACAAGCCCGGACAATTTCAGACAGCACATGGTATCTATGCCCACAAAAAGCATATTTTGGTAGCCAATAGGGCCGCGGGACAGGTAGTGAAATTTACCAAAAAGGGTAAGTTCGTAGAAACCTTTAATGATATTCCGGATGCTAGTTTGGTCTGTAATGTTTCCTTTAAAGATGAGCATTACTTCCTTAATGCGCTGCAGGCCATTGGCGAACAGAAATCTGCACCGGTGTATGTCCATACTGGTGACAAGCTAGTTTCAACCCTGGTTCCTGGAGATTTGGACATTCCTGTTCTAACAAATATTCATCAGGTTTGGCCACATATTGTGACGAAAAACGGAGAAGAGGAATTATACCTTCTTGTACATGGATGGAACAAGGGTAAATTTGCCGTCTTGAAAATGGAAAAATAAAAATTAAGCCCCACTTTTTTTATAGCGGGGCCTTAGTTTTAATATTAGATAACTATTTGATAGGAGTCAGTACAATATTGCGGTAGGCTACATTGCCATGATCTCCCTGCAAGTATAAAGGGCCCGGACTCAGGACATCGGAAGACATGGCTCCACCAGTAGGACCTAAAACGGGCTGATTATCTATGATTTTTTTGCCGTTTAAAATCACGGTCACATGTCGGTCTACCAAGGTGATATCAAACGATTGCCATTCACCTGCGGGCTTTTCTGCAGCCTCACTCGGTGTTATACGACTGTACAGGGCTCCCATATTATGGGAATCCAATTTCTTGCCATACGAATCCACTACCTGAACTTCATAAAGTCCACGTAAGTAGATTCCACTATTATTTCCTTCGGGTACATTGACCTCCAGTTTTAGGTTGAAGTCGTTAAATTCCTGTACCGTACGAATGTTTCCGTAGGAGATATGCTCCCCGTCTGTGTGCTGTACTGGCTCGTTCCTTAGCGTGCCGTCTACAACCTTAAAGCCGTTGGCCTTATTTGGATCGGTTAATTTCCAACCAGTCAAATTTTTCCCATTGAATAAATTGATCGGTTTTTCGTATTTCACCTTGGACATATTGGGCGTATCCGGCATGGGCGGCATACGTTTTCCTGTAAAATTTTTAACGGATACTCCCTGTCCTTCCCTATTTGGACCGCTCATGCTACCCTCCAAAACATCGCCCGCTTTTGTGATACTTAAGGTGTAGGTCATGGTATGGCTCCTATCGGCGCTTCTTTTTACCTGATGGTTACGGGTTACGACCAGCGTGTTTTCGTCGGCCAAATAGACGTTGGCCACGGGAACTACACTGCCACCTATCCATAAAAGTTCCGCGTCCAAATAACCTTGATCTTCGTGTACGTGGAGCCAACCTGCACTACCCCCCTCAATATCCAAACCCCACATACCCATAAATGGATTGGCAATTATAGGGGGTTTCAAATCAACGGCAAAGCCGTTCATACCTAATATTAACGTTAGAATTAAAGTAACTTTCCACTTCATTTTAGTTGGGTTTTTATATCCTATGTATATTATTATTTAGGACCGATAATGATTTTTTTAAGATAATAAATTGTTTTAAAAAACTCCCTTTTTAAATGAATTAAAAACCATCTTGAACGGAGTAGGATTTCTCCTAATTTTGTCTCTAAACTACATGCTTATAGTAGCAAGTCTACCTAATGTATAGGGTAAGGGGATAAGCTTATTCCTTCCATGGGAAATCATGCCTCGAGACTTGACTCGTTCGTAAAGGATTAAAGTTTGAAAGGGTTTACTCTGTAGACATTTACTCCAAAGCAGATTGTAGGCGCTGACTTTTTGATAGGTATTTACCAGCCATGGTGTATCCAAAATGTTGAGCATAACGTTCTTTCGTTAGGAATACGGATCAGTTTAGGGAAAAGCCATACACCTTGCCAAGTTTCTTGCAAAGTGTATGGTTTTATCCTATTCTAATTTACCATCCGCCCCCCAATGCTTTGTAAATATTTACGGTTGCGATTTGTTGTTGCTTATTCACATCGATCAATTCTAATTTTGTTTGTAATGAATTTTCTTCTGCAATCAACACCTCCAAATAATTCGCTTTTGCCATTCGGAAAAACTCTGTAGAAGCTTCAACCGCTTCTGTTAGAACTTCACTTTGTTCGGTTTTTAAGGAATTGATCTTCCGAAGTCTTTCCAAGGCATTAATTTCATTGGCGACTTCAACATAACCGTTTAAAATTGTTTTTTGGTAATGATACATTGCTGAAAGTTGATCTGCCTTTGCCGAATTAAACTCAGCTTTAAGCGCCTTTTTATTGATTAAAGGAACAATTAAGCCCCCAACGGCAGAATAAGCAATTGATTCAGGTGAAAGAAATAGGTAATTGGGATTAAATGCCTTAAGCCCAACACTGGAGTTGATATTAAAACTTGGATAAAAAGCAGCTTTTGCACTTTTTAAGTCGAACTTACTTTCTTGCACTAGTAATTCAGCTTCTCTAATATCACTTCTATTCGCTAGCAACTGAGATGGTATTCCGGTGTTTATTTGCTGTGGGGTCTCTTCAAAAAGTTTTTCTTTATTTCTTTCGATTGGTTGAGGAAACCTACCTAGTAAAACATTGATTTTATTTTCATATAAAGTGATTTGTTGTAAGGTTTCTTTTTCCAATGATTTAAATTCGAGCAGTTGGGATTGAAATTGCTGCACAGCCAATACATTTGCTTTTCCAACTTCTTTCATTAGTTTAATTACCTCAATAGCTTTTTCCTTGTTTTGAATTGTTTGTTGTATTATATCCAAGCTATTATCGTAGGAAATTAATTCAAAATATAAAACTGCAATTTCTGCAACTAGATTTGAGATAACAAAGTTTTTGCCTTCCACGCTGGATAGATAGGCAGCTACTGCAGCTCTTTGTTTATTTTTTAGTTTTCCCCAAACATCAATTTCCCAGGTACTGGTTAACCCCAAAAAATAGTCATTATACGTTGGTCTCAAAGGATCTCCCGAAAGGAAAGTTCCCCCCTCATTACCGGCCCAGTCAACAGAATATTCTGCAGATCTATTTTGTTCCGCCCAGGCTGTTCCTTCAAGATTTGGAAGAAGATTGCCTTTGGCATGTAATAGCTCGGAACGAACACTTTCCACTCTTTGTAGGGCTATTTGTAAATCAAGATTGTTATTAAGTGCCGTCTCTATTAAGCCCGTTAAATATTCATCTGCAAAATATTCCTGCCAATCAATGTCTGCTATGGTAGTGGTATCGGTTTTAGTATTAAAACTCTCTGGAATTGTTCTTTCCTGTATGGATAGCTCTGTGCTAAGGGATTTGCAACTTCCAAATACTAGCAATAGTAATCCAATATATATAATATTTATGTTTTTCATTTTTTATTCTTTTAAATAGTTCCTGTAAAGGGGCCTTCGTCTCTTCTTTTTCCATTGAATTTTTCGGGTATTCTGGCAAAAACATAAAATAGTCCGGGTATGACAATAACTCCGAATACGGTACCGAACAACATACCTCCAAAAGCTGCTGTTCCTATTGTTTTATTACCAATCGCTCCTGCACCAGAGGCCAGAACCAGAGGTAGCAACCCGGCCATGAAGGCAAGTGATGTCATTAAAATTGGGCGTAATCGGAGTTTAGCACCTTCAATGGCAGCCTCTAGGGCTGTTGAGCCCTCACTGTGTTTTTGAGCAGCAAACTCCACTATTAAAATAGCGTTTTTGCCCAAAAGACCGATGAGCATTACCATGGCGATTTGAGCATAGATATTGTTTTCCAAACCTAAGGTGGTAAGCATAAAAAATGCTCCGAAAATTCCTGTTGGTAGCGAAAGAATTACAGGTAAGGGAAGCAAAAAGCTTTCATATTGCCCTGACAAAATCAGGTATATAAAGAGTAAACAGATACAGAAAATTACAAGGCCTTGATTTCCTGCGTTGGCCTCGTCATAAGAAATTCCCGACCAAGCAATGTCATAACCTCTTGGTAGTTTTTCATCAGCAACATCCTGTATGGCCTTTAAAGCATCTCCACTACTATAACCAGGAGCTTCTTCGCCATTTAGCGCTGAAGCGAAATACATATTGTGACGATTTATTTGGTCTACACCATAGGACTTATCCAGTGTTATAAAAGTGGAAAGGGGAACCATCTCATTTCTGTCATTTTTGACCCTAAAATTCAGAATGTCCTCAGGATTGGTCCTATATTCAGGTAGGGCTTGGACCATTACCTTATAAGTCTTCCCAAATTTAACAAAGTTAGAAGCGTATTCACTTCCTACTAGAGTGGAAAGCGTACTCATGGCATTGTTGACCGTAACCCCCTTTTGGGCGGCTTTATCATAGTCCACATTTAAGTCGTAATGAGGAATGTTTGCGTTGAAAATAGTAAAACTATTGCCTATTTCAGGACGATTATTCAGGTCTTCAATAAACTGCTGTGTAACGGTTTCCATAGCTTTTAGGTCGTTTCTACCTGCTTTATCCAGCAGTTTTACCTCAAAACCACTGGCATTTCCATAACCTGGAACAGGGGGCGGTGGAAAAAACTCTATTTCAGCACCTTTAATATAGGCTGTTTTTTCTTTAAGGTGGGCTATGATTTCTGAAATAGAGGCCTTACGCTTACTCCATTCTTTTAAGTTGATGAGGAAACTGCCATAAGTAGCGCCGGTACCATCAGAGAGTATGTTGGTACCTGCCAAAGAAGAAACACTCTCTATTTCTTCAATATCTTCCACTTCTTTGGCAAATTCGTTAACCACCTTTTTTGTACGTTCCAAGGTAGAACTCGGAGGTGTCAAAATATTGACATAAAACATGCCTTGGTCTTCATTGGGAATAAAACCAGTACGAAGTATGTTTCCAAAAATACCCGATCCTATGACAAAGGCCGTTAAAATGCCCCAAGTCATTACTTTTCTATTGATTATTCTATTTAGAAGATTTTTGTATTTATCTTCCAAACTTTCATATACGTGGTTAAATTTTAAAAAGAAATTACTAAAAAGTGTTTTCTTTTCTGTGCTTGGGTGTTTCAATAGTAGAGAGCACAGGGCTGGAGCCAATGTAAGTGCTACAATACCGGATAACACAATGGCTATGGCCATGGTAAGGGAGAACTGACGAAAGAAAACACCTGTAGGTCCACTCATAAATGCTACCGGAACAAATACGGCCGACATTACTAAAGTGATAGATATAATGGCTCCGCTAATTTCTTTCATGGCAGATTTAGTGGCTTCCTTGGCATTCAGCTTATATCGTTCCATTTTTAGGTGTACGGCTTCTACAACTACAATAGAATCATCCACGACAATACCGATTACAATAACCAAAGCAAAGAGTGTGATTAGGTTTAGGGAAAAACCGAAAAATTGCATAAAGAAAAAAGTACCAACAATAGATACGGGTACAGCAAGAATAGGAATTAAAGTGGCCCGCCAATTTTGTAGAAATAGAAAAACTACTATGGTGACAAGAAGCAAGGCTTCGATGAAGGTTTTGATAACTTCATGGATCGAAGCATCCATAAAGCGTGATATGTCGTAACTTACCTCATAATCCATCTTTTCAAGAAACATGGTTTCTTTTAGTTCTTCCATACGTTTTTTAACATCGTCTATAACTTCCCTGGCATTGGTTCCCGGTAATTGTTTAAGAATAATAGAGGCAGCCGGTTTGCCATTGAATTTGGCCTCAACATCAAAATATTCAGTGCCGAACTCTATGTCCGCAACATCTTTCATTCGTAAAATCTCACCTTCTTCGGTAGCTTTTATGGGAATGTTCCCATATTGTTCCTCAGTGTTGAACCTTCCTGAGTAGCGTAAAATATATTGCAGATCAGAATCTTCTGATTTATCGGAATTTTCCCCGATTTTACCTGGAGAAGCTTCTAAATTTTGTTCCTCTAAGGCGTCTAATATATCATTTGTAGTAATGTTATACGCCAGCATTCTGTCAGGTTTTATCCATATGCGCATGGCGTATTCCTTTGCTCCCAATATATTGGCAAACCCAACACCTTTAACCCGTTTTAATTCGGTTAGAACATTTAAATCGGCAAAATTATGGATGAATTTTTCCGTCATTTCGGTATCGTCACTAAAAATGTTGATGTACATTAAAATGGCATTGGTTTCTTTTCCGATCAATACCCCACGTTGTATTACTTCTGGCGGAAGTTCCCCCATTACATCGGTAATTCGGTTTTGCACGTTAACGGCAGCATCATTGATATCGGTGCCAGTTTCAAAAATGACTTGAACGATACCTACACCGTCACTGCCAATATTACTGCTCATATATTTCATATTGGGTACACCGTTAATGGCACGTTCCAGTGGCTCTATGGCAGACTTTGCCACGGTTTCGGCATTGGCACCTTGAAATTCTACTTCAACATTTACCTCTGGCGGAGCCACGGAAGGATATAGTGCCATAGGTAATTGAAAAAGCGATAGTATACCCAGAAAAAGTATAATCAATGAGATGACTATCGCCAGTATGGGGCGATTTATGATATTCCCTTTCATAGTTTTAATTTTATAGGTTAGCGACTATTTTTGAAAGTGAAACTACTTCTGGATTTACCTTGTCGCCTACTTTGACGTGTTGGATGCCTTCAAAAAGGATTTTGTCATTGGGGGACAAGCCTTGTTTAACAGCAAAAAGATTTGGCAAACGAAGTGATGGCGTAATTTTTCGAACTTGAATTGTATTAGAATCATCTACCACAAAAACGCATAACTCATCTTGACGGTCGAAAGTAACTTTTTGTGGAATAAGAAGAGCCTTTTCTAGTCTGTTGCTCAATTGTACTTTTCCGGTGGCACCGTGTTTGAGAATATTTGCGGGATTCGGAAATTTTGCTCTAAATGCAATTGTTCCCGTATTGTTGTTAAATTCACTTTCGGTAGTTTCGATGATACCCTTATGTGGATAGGGAGTTCCGTCAGCCAAAATCAAAGAAACTTCTTTGGTTTCCTCCTTGTCTTTAGATATTGCGTATTTTAAATATTCAATTTCTGAAACATTGAAATAGGCAAAGACATTCTTGTTATTGGATATTGTTGAAAGCAAAGCACCTACTTCCAATACACTCCCCTCTTTGTTGGGAATGCGGTTAATAAAGCCATCAAAAGGAGCTTTTACTTGAGCAAAAGAGAGGTTGAGCTGTGCCTGTGCCTCATCGGATTTAGCCTCTTCCAATTCAGCTTCCAAGGCATCAACTCTAGCAACGGCAAGCTCATATTCGGGTTGTGAAATGTAATCCTTATTTAATAGCTTTTTAGAGCCTTTTAACTCTATTTCAGAAGCATTGAGCGCCGATTGCACCTTTTTTACAATCGCTTTAGCTTTTTGTAAATCTTGTAAAAATTGCCTATTATTTATAGTAAAAAGCACTTGTCCCTTACGCACCATTTGCCCTTCGTCTACCTCAATAGATTCGATAATCCCATCTACACGTGAGCGTAGTGCTACATTTTGAAAAGCGTTTATTTCTGCAACATGTTCATTGGTATAAACGGTGTCCCTTACTAAGGGAGTTATGGTTATAAATTTTTGTTCTTGAACGGTATTTTTGATTTTAGATGAGCAGGATGCTAATAATAAACCAGCAGCCATACCCAAAAACAATAAGAAATTCTTCATTGTTAATAGATTTTATGGAATTAATAAATAAGATGTATTTAGGAAGTTTTTCCTAAATAAGGAATAGGTAGACCATTATCGCCATAAGGGCAAAAACTGTAAAAAACAGCGTGCACTTAAGGCAAAGCTCATAAGTTTACCAGTAAAAATGAAGAATTATGCCTTGGGTGGAGGAGGAACTACTTCTGGATGAAATTGTTCAGCATAATTGTCGAAATATAAAAAAATGTTGTGTTTAATGGCAATATCACCATTATCCAACATAAAATCCATGGCCAATTGCTGTTGATAAAAAATAGGTTGAAAATTGCTCTTGACTATAACAGTATGGCCAGAATCATCTTCCTCATATTCAGGAATGGCATCTTCAATTCCCAATACTTGTTCCAGTATAATTTCCACGATACTTTCCATATCGTTGTAGCTTAAGTCTTCAGGAATACCTTCAGGTTGAGGGTCTGCAGAATCCACACTTAAGTTCAAGATGTGCAGTGCCATCAAAAACCAAAATACTTTTAAACTGAAATGTTGGCGAATAAATTTCATATTTCGAACCGTAAATATAAATCGTTTTACGATTCTTGCCTATAAACAGTTGATGAAAAACAGCTAATTTTTGATTTATTTAGCATTTGACCTTAGCAGGATCCGATTTTAATCCCAGGTTTTCAAAAAACAAGGGACTTTAGAATGTGAATTATCCTACTTATGGCTTCTCCATTAAAGCACTATTATAATTACAACTAATGGTACTCTCTATTCAAAATGTAATATATAGTAGTGAGAATATGGAACTAAATACCCATAGGCCCAAGGCTAATAGAATGGGTTTTAAACCTGTTGATTTCAAGTCAGTTATAGAAATTGTAGCACCTACAAGAAACAAGGTTAGTACCAGTAATCTCTTGGAGTAGTACACAATCTCACTAGTTATTGAGCTGGGAATAATATGGTAACTGTTTATGAAAATAGCCACTAAAAACAACAAAATAAAATAGGGTATCTTAATTTTTTCTCCTTTTGTCTTAAAAATAAACATGGAGAATATGGATAGTGGAATTATCCAAAGTGTTCTGGAAAGTTTTACAGTCGTGGCAATGCGTAATGCTTCTTCCCCATAACCTAGGGCTGCACCAACAACCGAACTCGTGTCGTGAATGGCAATTGCACACCACAACCCAAACTGCTCTTGAGAAAGATGTAACAAATGACCAACGGCAGGGAAAACAAAAAGCGCAATGGAGTTTAATAAAAATACAACCCCCAAAGCAATACTAATAGATTTGCTATTGGCCTTGATTACTGGTGAAATGGTAGCAATTGCGCTCCCCCCACAAATAGAGGTACCAGAAGTGATCAAGTGTCCTAATTTTTTATCCAGTTTAAACAGTTTGGTGAGCAATAACCCTAATCCTACCGTAAAAATTATAGAGTAAAAGGTTAAACCAAAGCTTTGTCTACTGGTTTCAAATGTTTCCTTGATAAACATACCAAAGCCCAAACCTATTACCGATATTTTTAATAAATGATGAATTGCTTTATGACTGTGGGATATATAAGGATTTTTAAAAATTAGCGCAAATACAAATCCAAGTATTAAAGCTGATGGACTGTTAATAGCGCCAAAAAGAACAATAATCATAATTAGAAAAAAAATTATTTTAGGCACTTTAGTTTTCATATCAGGACTATTTTTCGATACAAAACTAGCTACTATGAATAACTTTTTAGCAAGTTAATAAGTTGTTTGATATAACTAAAAGTTATAGTTGTTTAAGGTGTATTTCTCAAAGAAGGCCATTAAATTAGACTGATACCCTGTTCTGGATACAAAATAGAACCATCGTTCAATGCTAAGGTCTTTAACATCAATAATTTTAAGTTTGTTGTTAACTAACTCTTCTGATATGGCATGAACGGAAATAAAAGCATAATTGTCAGAATGGAAGAGATAATTCTTAATAGCTTCGGTACTACTTAAAGTTACGACAATATTGAGTTTCTTTATATTATGGATATTCAAATATTCAAAAACGATTTCTCTTGTTCCGGAACCCATTTCGCGTACTATAATGGGGATTTTCTCCAAAACTTTTAAATCGATAAGCCCATTTTTAAAGGCATTATTTTTAGCATTGGTAACCAAAACGATCTCATCCTTAATAAACTTGTTGAATTGTAATTTCCGGTTGGTATTTTTCCCTTCTATTATTCCGAAGTTTAATTTTTGGTTTAATATCAACTCTTCTATATCGTCCGAATTTCCAGTAGATATAGAAAATTTTGTGCTTGGAAATTGAACCCTGAACTTTGCAATTACTTTAGGGATTATATAGTTGGCCAAGGTTGTACTAACGCCAAAGTTTATCAACTCTGGAAAAGTTTCATTTTTATGCAGGAATTGATTTTCCATTTCAGCATAAATTTCTAAAATTTTGTTGGTATATATTAAAAATGCCTTTCCATCGTTAGTTAATTCTATGGAGTTTCTTTTCCTTAAAAACAGCGTAACCTTATACTCCTCTTCTAAGTTCCTTATGGTTTTTGAAATTGCGGGTTGAGATATAAATAATTGTTCCGCAGCTTTAGTGAAACTTAAATAATTTGCAACAATTTTAAAAATATGTAGTTTGGTTTTCATTAGCGCGTTTAAAATACTGTTGGTTAGGGCAGGGGAGCTGATTAAATTTTATCGATTCCGATTCCACGGATAGTCGGAGCTCTTGGTTTTGTGTTTTTCTTGTAATGTTCATACCAAATCCTAAGGTTGTCTTAGTCTATTGAAACATGGCCAAGCTTTTAAATATAGCATTTTATACCCTATTGGCAATAACAATTGCTGTACGTACCATTTTTAGTTCGACAAGGTAAATTGAATGCCATAATTGTTTGTTCTATTTTATAATACCATTATTTTTCTATGGCAAGGATTAATAGACAATATAGCAAGGGGTATATAAACAAAAAAAATATCCATTCCCTAACAAAGGAAATGGATGTTGGTCTAGGTTTTAGTATATTTTAATTGCCCTCTATGTTGGATATCTGGTCTAAATAAGGATCAATAGGAGACCAATCTTCAATTTCCAAGCCTCTTAAGTCCAAATCGGCTCCTCCATTTTCTTCAGCTCCCGAAGTGCTATCCAACAGGGCACCTTGTGCCATTAACTCTCCTAGGACGGTAATATCCGTAACCCCTGTGGATCTCATATTTATTCTATACATGTTGGTGAAATTACCAATTGTTACCATTCCAGCATCTCCAAAAGGAACTTCTCTGAGAATAATTTCTTTGATTCCTGTATTTCCTGCCAAGGGACTAATATCCGTGACTCCAGTGGTACTATTAATATTGAAATAAGTAAGACTAGTGTAATTGGAAAGTGGACTTAAATCGGTTACCCCGGTGTCGTTAAACCTTAGATACTCCAAGTTTTCCAAATTGGCAATAGGAGAAATATCGGTTACGGCGGTTTCTCCAAATCTTAGGTAAGTGATATTCTCAGCATATTCCAAACCTGTTAAATCTGATATATCACGAATATCACCATTTTCTGACAAATCATCGGCCCCATCTAAATTTAATTCTGAAAGGCTTAGCATATACAAATTAGTAAGTACGGTTTCTTCTGGAATTTCCAATGCAATTTTTATCTGTGTAGCCAGACGTGTATCTGGAATAGTGATGATTTCATTCTCTGGCGCCCCTTCCATGGTTGTAATTTGATCTACGTATGCTGCAATTGGCCTCCAATCGGTTATGGTTAATCCACGTAAATCTAGATCCGCTCCACCATTCTCCTCGGCTCCGGGAGTGCTATCCAATAAAGCGCCTGCAGCCATTAAACTACCCAAAACAGTGAGATCGGTTACTCCTGTTCCACGCATATTAATTCGGTATAAGGAAGTAAAATTGGCCAATGTTGCCATTCCTTCATCTCCAAAAGGAACATCTCTTAAAATGATTTCCTGCAAACCTGTATTTCCAGCCAACGGACTTATATCTGTGATTCCACCGGCAGTATTAATATTGAAATAAGTAAGGTTTGTATAATTGGCAATTGGACTTAAATCTGTTACACCGGTATCATTGAACCTTAAATAGGTTATATTTTCTAAGTCCGCTATCGGAGATAAATCGGTTACACCAGTTTCGCCAAACCTTAAATAAGTAAGGTTTTCTGCATATTCCAGGCCGGTTAAATCGGTCATTTCGCTGGCATCCAGACCTTCTATTGTTAGTTCTTCCAGTGCCAATATATTTTCTTGGGTAATTTCATCTTCTTCTGATAGACCAAGTACTAGTTTTACCTCCCGTTTAAGGATATCGTCAGGGAAATCTATTACTTCTGATTCTTCTTGTTCTTCTATCGGGTTTTCGATAAGCGGTTCGTCATCATCACTGGAACAAGCCAAAAATGTGGCCATCAATAGAGATACAATAATTGCTTTTAATGGTAATAGTTTATTTGTCATGGATTTGTGTTTTAATTGGATTTTAAATTGTATTTATATAATGTGGGAGGTGTTGTGTTGTTCAATGCTTCACTTAAGGTGAAATAGTTGTGGTCGGTATCATAACAAATCGCTTCGCCCTGTGGTTCGCCAACATAAGGGGCCTTAATAGGTGTTTTTTCCAAGGTTTGTACCAATGTTTCTTCCCCGCTAACCGACCAATAGAAAATTTCCTGTCTATTTTTGATCAAAATTTTCTTTCCATCCAAAGCTACATTTCCACCTGATGCATCTTTAAAAGAAAACGCCCCTGCTTTATACAAGGTAGTTGTACCATCCTGCGGAAAAGGGGCAACATATAAGGTAGAAACCACATCTCTTTTAGTGACCAAAAAAATATCTTGGGTCGTGGGGTCTACCAACAAAGTTTCAGCATCATGACTTCCATCGGGATAGGTGAATTTTATAGCCGTAAAATCTTCTGGCTCCCATATAGTCACCCCTGATGCCGCGTGGTGGTCTTGATACGTGGGTTCTTGAAATTTATAAATGGTATAATGGGGTCTTTTTTCATCATTGTCGCCAATGTCTCCAACATATAAATATGGTTTGTTATTGTTGGGGTTGATGGCAATTTCCATATCTTCCCAATCAATATTGTTGGTTCCTGTTATTTTATACCGGGCCTTTACCTCGGCGGTGGCAATCTCTATTAGGGAGATACTGTTGGTGTGGCCAGAATCATTATGCGCCCACAACATCCCTGGATTATTTATGGAAAACGCCAAACCGGAAGTTTCTGATAAACTTACGGGCCCCAAATTTTCGGGTACGCTCAAAAAATCTTCCGTAGTTTCCATGGTAAAAGTAGGATAGGAAGTTTCAAAAGGTACGTGAGTTTCCCAATTATAGGGGGCATTTAAATCTCCGATTGAAGAACTATCATCTTCGCTATTGCAAGAAATAATGCACCAACATAAAATGAATATATAAAAGTGGTTTTGCATATAAAAAGAAGCTGTTTGAAAAGGAGGTATTGGTTCTTCTGAAATAAATTCAGACCAAGCTGCCCACGCTTTTCAAACAGCTGTTATAAAGTTAGTTTGTACCAAAAGCTCCAAAAAACTCTTCTGGAGAAGGTGGTGTGAAAGTTAAATTTCCATCTAGAGTAATATATGAATCATGTACAAAGTTGAAATCCGTGATTCCACCGGAAAGGGCGGGAGAACCTGCTTGTAAATGAAAATCTGCTCCAGCCGGCATCGGATCTACATTCCGTCTTAACGGTTCATCAGTGGATTCCTCCCCGGAATATTCAAAAGTAGAAGGGTCAAAGTTCACGAACAAAGGATTGTTTTCTAGTGGATCACCTGTTACATCAGAAGCTGCAATAGGTGTTCTTGGGTCGTTACCAATTAATCCTACGGAAGCAGTGTTAGCCGATGGATAAAATTCATCTACCACAGTTTGTACCGCACCATAATACCAGTTGTAACCGTAATTTATTTCACTTACATTTGGCTCATCTTCCCCAGCTACCAATCGCAAGCCAAATCGGTTGTTGACCAATAAGTTGTTATATACATCACCAAAAGCATCGGACTCGTAATTTAAGCCTGCTCCTCTACCGGATTCTGCCCTTCTGTACCCTGAATTCAAAATGGTATTGTTATAGAAATTGGTTTGAGCTATCCCTCTTTCTCCTGGACCCGTATCGGCCGTTTTTAGCGCATTCGTAGCAAGGTTGTAGAAAAGGTTAAAGGCAAAATCACCATTGGAACCAGCTTTAATATTTACGGCATCACCACCAGTACCACCGGTTACTTCAAAGGTATTGTAGCTCATTAAAGTTTTTCCGCCGTTAATTCTGATAGCATCATCAGGAGTAAAAGCTATCTTAGAATGGGTAAGCACAAAAATTCCGTCTTGTCTAAATTCTGCTTCCCTAACAAAATACATGGCATAACTAGCATCCCCAGCACTTAGTTCTCCACCACCTCCTGTAGCCGGCAGTGCCATAGCGTTTTCTTCTCTAGTAGTTCCACCGGCGTGTAAGATGTCGGTATATTGTACTACTAGGTCACCTGTAGTATTTGTACCGATCAATCCTCCCCATAATTGACCAATTCCTTGGTTTTTTGCAGAGTTGATCAAATCTTCGGATGCGGTAAGTGTAACACGGGCGTCTTCTTCTCCTAAAATATATAGCGAACCAAATACCTCTACGAACCAAGCTTCTCCGTTTTCACCTTCTTGGAATTCTAGGGTTACCCCTTCTGGAATGGTAACGGCTTCTCCTACCGGAACCATTAAATCACCGACTACTTCATATGTTGTGTTGGCTTCAAAATTTATTTCGGTCATGTCTCCTAAAATACCGCTCTCTGGAACTGGATCTACTATTTCCTCATCAGGATCAGTTATTTGCTCACCTGCAGGACCATCATCTTCACTAGTACAAGATGCTAGCATTATAATTGCTGAGAACATCCAAAAAAGAATTGTAATTTTTTTCATTTTTCTACACATTTTAAAATTAACTAATTATTGAATTGACTATAATTTATATCGTATTCCTACCCTAAACGAAACCCCATATAAATCTTTCCTGATGTTGGCTTCGGAATAAGGGTTGGATTGATAAGGATAGGGGTCCTCTGGATTGGCCAAAGGTTTTTTGATGTAAAGTTGGTATGGGGTATTTAGTATATTATTAGCTTTAAAAAAGGCCACAAAATGATAGCCAAATCCCTTTTCCAAAGAAAAATCCATTTGGGTCATAGGTTTCATATAATGGTCTGTATCCAGAAAGGGGGATACGAAGGCAATTCTTTCTCCAGTATAATTGGCAACCAGTTGAACATCCCACTTGTTCTGTTGGTCCTTAAAAAGTAAACTTACATTTCCAATATGGTCCGATTGACCTTGTAATGGTCGTGTTTGATTGACCACTGTTCGGGATTGATCCTCGTTGATGACCACCTTATTAGAAGAGATTTGAGAGTTGGTATAAGAATAATTGAATCTTAAACCGAACTTATTGATGTACTTGGTATAGTCCAACTCAACTCCAAAGTTAGTGGCATCATCATAATTTTGAGGAAGAATTCTATTGGTTACTGGGGTTTCACCAGCTTCACTTACCAATGGAAAACCATATTCTATAGGGTCGATAATTTTTTTATAAAAAATACCTGCCAAAATTTGATCGATGGAATTTGGGAAAAATTCATATCGCAAATCGGCGCTATGTCCATAAGAAGGGTTCAAATCTGCATTTCCGCGTTCGCTATAAAAAGAATCTCCGCCGCCGCCACTTCTAATGGTAGGGACAATTTCATAAAATCCCGGACGACTAATTCCTTTAAAATAAGTAGCTTTCAGATATGACTTATCCGATAGGCCCTGCTTTATGCTAAACGATGGAAAAATATCCAGGTATTCTTGTTCCTGTGCCGCCTCTATTTCATTGGATGAAGCCGATAATTCATTAATTTCATAGCTTTGAAAGGTTTGTTCGGACCTAACACCCGCTTGAATCTCTGTGGTATTGAATTTCCATTTGGTATTAAAGTATGCCGCATAGATGTTTTCTGTTGCGTCATATACCAAATTGCTATTGTTACCGCTTCCCCTTGGATTAGCCATGGTATTAAATTCAACTTCTCCAAAATTATTCCAATCTTCACCTCTAAATTGACCAAATACCTGGGAATAGTTATAGTAGTTATAAAAATTATCACGCACTTTATTTCGAGCTATACCCCCCAACTGGAATTCAGTTTGGTCGTTTATAAGGTTGGGCTTAAAACTTAAGTTAAGGTACAGGGCTAAGTCTTTGTCTTTGTTCCTCTCCCAAGCCCTTGAATTTCTTGTTCCTTGAAAGTAGACGATTTCATTAAGCACTTCATCTTGCGATACACTATAATTTCCAGCGCGGGAAAAAACACCATCATCGGGTAAATCGTTATTAGCAACGGAATAAACCGTATTCCAGTCCAATTGAAAGTTGTCCGAAATTTTATGGTCTCCGCCTAAATCATAGGTAGTAATATCTTGTAAAATATTGCTAAAACGAGTAATGGGATAAACGGCATAATTATCTTCGGTCACAAAATTCTCCCTTCGCACTTGATTTCTTACCCGGTACTCATTTAAAAAATATTTTCCCAAGTAAAAATCAAAAGTGTTGTTTTCATTAATGTTATAATCCAATCTGGCATGCGCGGCCATTCTTTGAAGTTGAGAACTGGTTTCCCGATCAATAAGTTCTTGCATGACCAAGGGATTTCCGCGGCCTTCCCGAACGTTTACTGTTGGATCGTAAAAATAATTGGTAACAGGTCGGTATGAATTTTGAAAACTAGCCCCTATCATGACACCTAATTTGCTTTGTAAAAATCGATTCCCATAAGTAGCGTTGGCAAAAAGGTCTGGCATTGGGGTAATGCGCTCATCAATCATGTTTTCTACGGGAAAATCTCCGGGAACGGCATTGTAATCCTCCCCGTAACGTTCACTTGGCGATTGTTTTTTAAGCGAAGAACGATCGTATTTATCAAAGCCTCTTTCAAAATTTAGATGATTGGCTCCCAGCTGTATGTCGGCTTCAAAAGACTCTTTTAGCGGAGCATTTTTCATAACCATATTTACCGTTCCACCAATAGCATCCGCTTCCATATTAGCGGTAAGCGATTTATATACTTCCAGCCTTTCTAAAAAAACAGCAGGAAAAATATCTAGGGGTACATATCTGTTCTCATTATCGGGAGAAGGAATTTTTATTCCATTTACCAAGGTGTTATTGTAACGCTTGTCCATTCCTCTAATAATGGCATATTGCGGATCTCCACTTGCATTTCGCTCTATGGATAGACCTGAAACCCGCTGAATAACGTTGGCTACGGTAATATCTGGAGAAAGCTCAATTTGTTTGGCCGATATAATATTAAAGACATTGGCCGATTTTTTTTCTAAAGCTCGGGCTTGAGCGTCCGTACCTCTATTGTCAACCTGTATGACGAACTCTTGCAGGGTTTCATAATTTGTTTTTAAGAGAATATCTTTGGTAGAACTTCCTTGGATAGTTATTTCCTCTTTTAGGGTGAAATATCCTAAATAACTAACGCTCATTTGGTATGTGGCGTCAGGAATATTTTTTATGTGATAAGAACCGTCCAGTCCAGAAATAACTTGATAGGTTTCGCCAGTATTGTTACTTTTAAGAACCACATGAGCACCAGTCATTAATTCTTTGCTGTCCCCATCCTGAACAACGCCTTTAATTTCTGAAGCTTTAATTAGAATGGGAAATAAAATTACTAGTATAAAAATGTAAATTGATTTGTGACTAAACATCTCTCTTTTTTAATTTGTGCCAAATATAATTTTAGAGAGATGGCCGCTATTTAACTAAAGGTTATTCGATCGTTAATAAAACAATATTAAAGTTCCCGTAAAATGTTAGTCCTTAATACTTTGTGTACATTTTGGTAATTAAATTTAAAACTAAGTTAACATGAAGGGGATGGTTGTTTTATAATATTCTCATTATTAGATATTTATGGATTTATCAAAATATAATAGGGCAATTGGAAGATCGAACATAAATAAAGCGATTTACCTTATTTAATGATAAATTTTGTGCGAATTGATAATGTTTTAACCAAAATTTTCTTTGATAAGGCTAAATTCTTTAAAAACGCTGTAAATGCTTCCCGTTAGGTAATTTTAGTGTCATTATTACATTAACTCCTTGTTCAGGCCATTTTCTAATATTTTGGATTTAGGCTGAATTATTTTTTAGTCCCTTGGATCTTAAGGCGATTATAGTTCTTTTGAACCATAAATAAATGTTTGCCTTCCCACGGGCATGTCGTGAGAAAGCTTAAATCAAGGAAGTGAATTTTTAAAATTTTTATATCTTCTCCAAGGTGAAGTGTTTCCGGAACCTGCTTTCTAATATCCGAGCAAAAAAAGGAGGGTATTCCAAACAAGGCAGTTTAAAGTGCTTATGGCTTTTGAAACATAGATCCCACAGATAAAGAATTCGTTATCCAAATTATCAGCCTTTCTTTTTTGACTCCAAACAAACTCGATCACAATTTATATAAACTGTTACGGTTGGGGTGTTTATAGCATGTCATAGCATAAAACCTAGAAAATGGTTATCTACGGTTGGATATGTATTAAGCACAGAATTCGGAAATTGTGAATATCTATTTTACTTATCGAAGGATAAATTTTTCTTTAAGGTCTATTTTTGGCATCCTTAAAAAATATAAATATGAGCCAGACTTGGTACGAGTGCAAAGTGAAATACAGAAAAATACATGAAACAGGAGAACAAAAGGTAACTACGGAATCTTATTTATTGGATGCCATATCCTATACGGAGGCCGAAGCTAGGATCAATGAAGAGATGGCTGCTTATACCAGTGAAGAATTCCTGATAACGAATATTAAAGTCGCCAATTTTTCGGAGGTCCATCCGTTCGAAAATTCAGACCGCTGGTTCAAATCAAAAGTGGCCCTAATTGCTTTTGATGAAAAAAGTGGTAAAGAAAGAAAAACAAATATTTATTTGTTGGTGCAGGCCAATGATGTAAAGGAAGCCTATGACAACACCATAAAGGCCATGAAAGGCACCATGGGCGATTATACTATCCCTGTAATTTCCGAATCCCCTATTATGGATGTATTTCCTTATTTTTCGGGAGATGAAGGTGATTTGGAGCAATTGGAAAAATTTAATGCCTTAAAGGCTTCCACTTCGGAATCCAATGCAATGAATGAAGACTTGGAGGCATTGGATACTTTTGAAAACGAAGAATCTCTGGCCGTTGAAGTACTGGAGGGGGAAGGGGAATAAAAGAAATTCCCTAGGATCGATAACAAAAAAGAGGACCGTTAAGTCCTCTTTTTTATTATCGGTATATTATTTTCTAAGCTTCGAGAATAGCCATTCTTTTTTTAATTCCTGTTGTTCAGGGTAAGTCCAATGTTGTGTTTTTTGATAAAGATGTAGCTCTTTAGGGGCTGTCAATACATTATAGGCAGAATAGGTAGAGGCAGGAGAACATACATTGTCATTATAGCCCCAACTGTACCAGCCCGGTACTTTTACAAAACGTGCAAAATTCACGACATCGTAATATTTTGAAACTTCTATTTTTTCGGGCTTATTGGTGAATTCGTCCACAAAAATTTGTGGCCAACCTCCGGCACGGCCATGCAAAAATCCGGTCATATCGGAGAGGGCTGGGTAAAAGGCCGCCAAATAATCAATTCTATCATCCAAACTAGCGGTTACAATGGAAAGTGCACCACCTTGACTCCCCCCGGTAACGGCAATATCCTCGCCGTTAAAACCATCTACACTTTCTATAAAATCTACAGCTCTTACACAGCCGAGATATACACGGCGGAAATAGGCATTGTCCTTATCATCTAGATTAAAGTTTTGGTAGCCGTTCAAGGGTCCTTTCGCCAGATCTTTGTACACACTTTGGTCCAAGTTTACGGGAATACCGTGAATGCCTATCGTAAAAGAAATAAAACCTGCAGCTGCTTCTTCAATTTCCCCATAGTAGGGCCTAATACCCGCACCGGGCACATGCAGAATGGCCGGGTAGGTTCCTTCTTTTTTGGGCTTGGCAAGAACTCCATAGATTTTCCCTTTAATATTGTCCAACCGCACATGATAAACATCTACCTTGTCTGTACAACGTTCGGGCATTAAAGTCAGCACGGGGTTCATGGGCACTTGATCCAATTCTTCCCGGCCTTTTTTCCAAAACGATTCAAAATCTTTGGGTAAAGTGGTTGTGGGTTTAATTTTGTCAGGAGCAAAACCTACTGTGGCATAGGAAGAATATTCCTTTCCGTCTACTTTTACAGTTGCTGTACAGCGTAGAAATCCAGGTTCCGTAAATTTTTTTGCTTTTATTTTTGTGGAATTGTTTTTAAGAATACGCTTGCCTTCATCCCAAATTTTTAAAGTTCGGTATCCAGGATCGGGTTGGATGGTATATTCAATTTCGATGTTGTCTAGCGGAACATTGTTTCTAAAAACAGAAATTGAGAACTCGGCCTGTTCCCCGGGAGAGTAGGTCCAGTCCGGATGGTTGGGACTAACAATGACCTCTACCAGTTCTTGGCGGGGTTGTGCACTTAAATAAATGCTAAAAAGAAGGAAACATGCAAAGGCAGTAAAAATTTTCATTTTCATTTTTTTGGATTGGTTTAAATTAAAATTATTAGATACTAAAATAATACACATAGGATACCGTAGGTGAATTTGGTTAAGGTTCGTTACTACGGCAGAAAGATAATAATTTGGGCTGGTATCCCGGTCTCTAAATGCTGGAAATTCCAAAAATGGGAGACATTAATAAGGGGAGGAAATTGATGTAGATATCATTGGAACTGGTAATGAAAAGATTAGCGGATTTTGATGTACTATTTTTGAAACCGTCCTTAATCTTCTGTAGATAGATACCAAAGTGTTGTTGATAGCTTCTAATTAGTAAGTTTAGATCCATTGAAATTATACAAATTAGTTAAAATGAAGGCGGTTGGGGAAGAATTATATTCATTGAGGAGGTCCAATGTATTCACCCAAATTAATGATGGGATTTCCCTTGCTTTAATATACTCCATTCGGGTTTTTACAATATTAATGTTGTCAAAATTATTGTGAACGCGGGTATATGGATTGGAATATTAAACCTAAATATATAGCAGGGTAGGTCAAGAACTATTTTCCGTTCAGCATCTAATTTTTTTAAAAAAAATAAGGCTGTCGGGAAAACATTTAATACTATACGGTGCTTTCCGGGGACTTCGAATTTTAGTTTTTGGAATGGTCCATTTCCATAATTAAATTAGCAATCAAGGCTGTCCATCCCGTTTGATGGGAAGCTCCTAGACCCTTTCCGCTATCCCCATCAAAAAATTCATAAAATAGGTGCTGGTTCCTAAAATGTTCATCTTTTGAGTAAAGCTTTTGTGGGTCATCCGCGTGATATTGAAATTTACCCTCCGCATTGTGCTCAAAAAGTTTCACTAGGCGCTTGGTCAATTCGTTGGCAATTTCCTTTAGGTTCAGTTTATTGCCTGATCCGGTTGGGAACTCGTACGTATAGGTAGGGCCGTAAAAGGTATAATATTTACGTAGCGACTGAATGATCATATAGTTCAATGGCATCCATATAGGACCTCTCCAATTGGAGTTGCCTCCGAACATATTGGAGCGACTCTCCCCTGGTTCATAGTGAATGGAATAATGTCCATTGTGTTGAAACACGAAAGGATGGTCCTTGTGGTATTTTGAGAGTGATCGTATGCCGAAGTCCGAAAGAAATTCATTTTCGTCCAAGAGCCGCTTTAGGAGTTTGTCCAACCTATAGGCCCGCATAATGGAAAACAAATAATTCCCTTCTGGGTTAGCCTCTTCAATATTGGAGATCAAGGAGGCAAGATCTGGCCTTGTCCTTACTATTTCCGCTGCCCCGACTTTAAATTCCTTTAATTGTTCAAAGAGGTCTTTATGAATTATCTCTACGGCGAACATTGGAATTATGCCTACCAAGGAACGTACTTTCAAGCGGTCCGTGGTACCATTGGACAATTCCACAACGTCGTAATAAAAATCGTCCTCATCGTCCCAAAGTGAGATATCTTTTTTTCCAATGTGGTGCATAGCCCAGGCAATATTTAGGAAATGCCTGAAGAACTTAGCCGCAAACTCCTCGTACACTTTATTGGCCTTAGCAAGTTCTAGGGACATGCGCAGCATATTTACGGTAAACATTGCCATCCAACTTGTGGCATCTGCCTGTTGCATTCTGCTGACTCCTTCCGGCATATGATTTCGATCGAACACTCCTATGTTATCCAAACCTAAAAAACCACCTTCAAAGAGTCCGGTACCGCTTTTATCTTTTTGGTTTACCCACCAGGTAAAATTGATAAGTAATTTTTGGAAGGCTTTTTCTAAAAATTTGACATCCCCTTCCCCGGACTTTTGCTTATCTTTTTCATACACATTCCAAACCGCCCAAGAATGGACAGGAGGGTTAACGTCGCTAAAATTCCATTCATAGGCAGGAATTTGTCCGTTGGGGTGCATGTAGCTCTCTCGCAGGACCAGCAGCAATTGTTCTTTGGCAAAATAAGGATCTATTTCTGCAAAGGAAACCATATGGAAAGCAAGGTCCCAAGCAGCATACCAAGGATATTCCCATTTATCCGGCATAGAAATTACATGGCGGTTGGTAAGGTGTTGCCAGCTAAAATTCCTGGTACTAAGCCTATGTGGCTTTGCTTCGCCGGGTCCTCCGAATAACCATTTAAAGACATCATAGTAATAGAATTGCTTGGTCCATAACAAACCGGAAAAAGCTCTCTTTGCAATATTTTGATGGTTTAAGGGCAAGTCATTCTTTAGCTTATCCTCATAAAATTCCTCACATTCCCTTATTCTTTGCTCAAATATGGTATCGAATTCTGACCAGGGATTTTTCAACTTTTTTTTACTGAGACGGACCCTAATACTCTTTTCTTCTCCTGGTTTAAGCTTAAATTTGTGCCAGACAGCAAATTTGGAACCATTTTTATCAGGGTTTACAGTGGGTTTGCTGCTTACGACATGGTCGTTTATACCATCCTTAACATATTCCAGTTCATTGGGTACATTATAAATACGCTTATTATTGGTCTCGTTTTCACAGAAAAGTTGCTCTCCATTTTCGTGATAAAAATAATGTCGGCCATTTCTTATACTTCTGGATTGCACACAACTATCGTCAACAGCTTTAATGCCTGGGCGCTTAAATCGCTTATTGTGCTTCCAGAAATTTCTAAACCAAAGGTGTGGAAGTACATGAATATCGGCCTTCTTGCTCCCTCTATTTACTATTGTAATTTTCATTAGAATATCCTCCACATCGGCTTTAGCATATTCTATATAACAATCAAAATAGGCATTTTTCTTAAAACTGTCCGTATCCAGCAGCTCATATTCAGACTCCTCTCGACTGCGAATATTGTTTTTGGCCAATTCCTCGTACGGAAATTTTGCGTGTGGATACTTATATAGATATTTACTGTAGGAATGCGTAGGTGTGGATACCTGATGAAAATAGAGTTCCTTAACATCCTCACCATGATTCCCCTGATTATTGGTAAGGCCGAACAAGCGTTCTTTTAAAATTTCATCCTTGCCATTCCAAAAGGCAGGTGCCAGGCATAATATTTCTCTAGAGTCGCAAAAACCACCAATACCTTCTTCACCCCACCTATAAGCATTACTTCGGGCTTTTTCGTGATCTACAAAATTCCAGGCCTCCCCATTCTGACTATAATCCTCCCTAACCGTGCCCCATTGTCTTTCGGCCAAATATGGCCCCCATTTTTTCCAATTTCTGTAGTTGTCAGGTACTGCTAGTCTTTCTTCTTCAGCAATTTTAGGGGTTAAATATGCCATTCAGATATTGTTTATGTGTATTTAAATTGTTTGGGCCAAAGCGCATAAAAGAATTAAATGCTCTACAGTATCAAACCGTATAGAGATACCTCTTTTTTGTGTTTGGCTAGGTGTAAAAATAAACCTTAATTTAGTCAATGGGGTATTAAGTGGCTCAATATTACCTAATTGCTACTGCAGTTAGAATTCTTTCACCATCCTGCAAAAAAATAAGGTCTTAAATTGATAAATCGATATTCCATTCAAGTAAAAAAACAGATAGTTCGGGAGTATCAATTTATTCGTGAAATCTTTAATTTAACAGGCTGGAGGCGCATGGAACAGCACCACTTAAAGAAACTCCTTCCTTTTTTTGGGTATCTGGTCTAAAACCCTGACTCCTTGGGCAGTTCCTTAAATGGGAAGAAGGGCTTGTCCTGGGGATTTAATCACATTTGCTTTAGGGCCTCGACCAACTTTATATTTGCCAAAAGGCAAATTAGAAAAACCTTTTATAGAGAAAATAAGCGGCTGCCTTAATATTAAAATTAAGGCTCTTTTTTAAAATCATCTATACTTAAATTTGCGTTGAATTCTATATGGGTCCAGTTTACATAGATCCAAGGTTTTTCACTTATATCGGCATTCCAATTAGATTTTTTGTAGTATCGTTTAGTCGGTAGTAACATACCGTCTATTTTCTCATATTGAAGTTTCATTAGGTTAGGTGTTTCCATTACCCCAAAATCAGCGACGGTAAAAAGAAATTGGTCAACTAATGAGGTGTTCTTATTTATATATAGTTGATAAATATCCGTAGGGGTTTCGTTTTTTGAATTAAAGGTGATTTTAACCATATCATATGCGATATCATTTATTTTTTTTTCACCCATATATTCATAGTTGAGTCCAGGGTCCAGTAATTTCTGAAACATGGTGAACCAGTAAAAGTTGGTAGGTCTATTGAAGGCCACTCTTTTTAGGTGCGTGGTATCATTTATAATTTTCCCATTGTGCCTAAGCCAAAATTCATTGCCGTCGTATCCTTGCTCTATAGGCCCTTCCAGGTCTGGTAAGCTACGTTGATGTTGATGGTAAAGACCATAGGATAGTTCACCATCAAAAATGTATTTTTCTGTTGAAATATCAGTTTTCCCATCAGGTGTTTCATAGGTATAAGTATATACGACATCTTTCCTTTTTTTTAGAGTACTATAGTTGCCTACCTTTTGTACCATTTTATCTACTAACTCATGACCTTTGTTTTGAAACGAAGGAATGGTTACTGGCGATGCTTTTATGTCACTTTTATCCTTACAAGACCAAATAAGAATGCCTAGAATAGGAATTATTAATATATCAAATTTCATTTATATGCTAAGTTTTTTAAGATTACACCAGAGCACCATTGGCACCGATTACCTGACCTGAAATCCACATGGAATCGTCGCTCGCCAAAAAGAGCACCACTCTAGCAATATCAATTGGCTTGGCCAACCTGTTAAAGGCATTCATGGCACTTAGTTTATCTATAAATTCCTGTGTTTTGCCAGTTAAAAATAATTCTGTTTCCGTAGCTCCCGGGGCAAGGGCATTTACAGAAATACCCCTACCAATTTCTTTAGAAAACACCCTGGTCATTTGTTCTACTGCAGCTTTTGATGCAGAATATAAGGCGTAGGTAGGGAACATTAATTTGACGGTACTGGATGAAATATTGATGATTTTGCCATGGTCGGCCAGTTTGCTATCAGCTTCTTGTAAGGTGTTAAAAATCCCTTTTACATTTACATCAAATTGCTTGCTAAAATCCTCTTGGGTATTATCTTTTAATTTTTTAGAAATCATAACCCCAGCATTGTTGACCAATACGTCTACTTTTCCAAAAGCTTCAATAGTTTGGTCGAATAAAGAACTCACTTGTTCTCTATTACTAACGTCAGCCCTAATAGCAATTGCACTACCTCCATCACTAATTATTTTTGCTACAGTATCCTTTGCGCCAGCATCACTATTGGAATGGTTCACGACAACTTTTGCACCATTTTCAGCTAAAAGAAAGGCAATTTCCTGTCCTATACCTCTTGACGCTCCTGTGACAATAACTACTTTATTTTCTAATTTCATAATGTTACATTTTTAGGGTAAAAATTGATGGTTTGTATTTTATAAATGGACAATAATGCTAGAACAAAGGCTATGACCACTAGGAGTGTTACCGGTTCCGGCCTTGCAAAAAATTCCAATCCCAAGGCCGTTAACATGGTTATCAACAGAAATGAAAAAGCTAATTTTCCTACTATTTTGTTTTTACCGATTGCAAAGATGACCAATAGGACAGCTAACCCTAATTCCGAAATACCAGTAAATACTCTAAAGAAATCAGCATCTAGATGTATGGCATGTTCAAATTGCTTAAACCCAGCGATACTTTGAGGTTTTGCCAGTAGCTTTGGTATGGCAAAGTAGGTCATTGCCGAAATTGAAATGATATTAATTATTTGACAAATAATATTTTTCATTGTATTATTTTAAGTTAATTAATTGTGCCGTTACGAGTTGTAAATTTTCCTCATTAATTTCGGGGGTAGGAGCTAAGGGGTATAATTGCGCACCTGGTCTACTAATAAAAGCCGCTCTCCAATTGGCCCAAAGTGCACCTGCTACATCCCAACCGTGTGCGGCAATAAGTAAGCATTCATTAGGCTGAACCCCCATTTTTCTGGCCGCCCATTGGTATGCATCGGTATGGGGTTTAAATTTCCCTATATCCTCAACACTTAGTCGTTGATCAAAATATTCGGTTAAACCTGCATTTTTAAATTGGGTTTCAACGCCTTTATTAGATGAATTTGTAAAGGAGACTAATTGATAGCCCGCTGATCTAAGTTGCTCTAAGGCATCTTTAACTTCGGGATAGGCAGGTAAGGAACGTATAGGTCCCAAAATGGCTTCTTTTGCAGCTTTTTCGGTTAAAGTTATACCATGGTTGGAGGCCACCATTTGTAATGCGGCGGCACCAATAATACCAAAATCATTATACTGTTGGCCTACCGTGGAAACCAAAGAATATTGTAACATAGTGGTGAACCATAGTGGTAGTAAATCACTTCTGCCATTTAGGGCCTCTCCCACGCTGGTTTTCATGGCAGTAAGGTCAAGCAAAGTTTCATTGACATCAAAAAATAGAACTTTTGGTCTTATTTGGGTTTCTCTATTGTCTTTGGTTGCCGAAAAACCAAATTGTGGAATAGTTGTTCCGATGGCAGTGAGCATGGCCGACTTTTTAATAAATTCTCTTCTGTTATTATTCATGTTATCTATTTTAAAAACATCCTATACGGTATGTTTTTAGTTAAAAAAAAATTAAGGTTCTAACTGTTTTAAGTATATAGAGAGGCCGTTGACGTATTCGTCAAGGATGACATCATTGTCATATAATTTTCTTATCCCGCGGATGCCTTCAAAGGCACTTATCAGGTATATGGCAACGGCTTGGCTTGAAATATTCTTGTTGATCGATTTTTCTTCCTTACCTCGTTCTACAAGACCAACTAGAACCATTTTCCATTGCTCAATAATATTCTTAAGAGCTGTTTGATAGGCCAATTCATAGTCTCCTATTTCGTTGATAAAGTTATTCATAGGACAACCATGTTGCTTGTCATAAGGTGAAAATGACTTCATACTATCCAGAAAAGTACTTTCCAAAACTTTTAGGGCATTACCAGTTTTGTATAAAGGGAATATCATTCTATCATAAACCCTCTTTTGCATTTTTAGTGCAATAACTTCTATACCTAATTCCTTCTTATTTTTATAATGATGGTAGAAAGCACCTTTGGTAAGTGTTGTTGCTTTCATTATTTTATCAATGCTGGTCGATTTAAAACCGTTCTCATAAAACAATTTAAAAGCTTCATCAACAATGACTTGTTTGGAAAGTTCCGACTTTAACTCCTGTTTCATATCACAAATATCCTAAAAAAAAATACCATATAGAATGTTTTTAGAAAATTTAACACGATTTCTAAAACACGATTTCGATTTTTGGGTTTAACTCTGCAGCCCACTCTTAACACTTATACTTTCTTTTCATGTCAGGTATGAAATGGATTATTGACCTTTTTGTGATGACGAATTTACTAAGGAAATAGCCGGCTTAATTATGAAATAAGCTTTATCGTCAAAAAAACTTAGTATCCAATTATGTTACCCGACCTGTCCAATTCAATCCATCTTCCTATGGCCTTTCTAGAATTTGTGAACTAAAATTGGGAATATAAGCCTTAAAGCATCCCCTGCATATAATTTTTGATATTGGCATCTTTATAGATTTTTTGGACCATAAGCGTATATTGCGCTGTAAATCGCTCATTTTTGGCTAGATCGCCAAATAAGGATTCCTGCTTTATAAAGGCCATTGGGTCCATAGCTGTTTTTGAAGCTGCCTCGTGCAGCTCCTTGCTCATCACATCGATAATTTTCAGCGAACGCCCATTTCTATCGGACTGTTTGTCACTGTAATAACACCAGGCAGCAATAACCAAGGTGACGAATTCAATACTTCTTCCTACGACTAAATTTTCCTGAAGGGTAGCTATAAGAAATTTCGGTAGTTTGGCAGAACTTTCCGAGCATATGCGGCTTACACTATCTTTTATATTGGGGTTGGCAAAGCGTTCCTCCAAACTGTCTTTGTATTCTTTTAGGTCAATTCCTTGTACCTCGTCCAGTACAGGAGTAGCTTCTAGGTCCATAAAGGTTCTTAAATAGGTAACAAAGGTGTTATCTTCCATACAAGCATTAATGGTTTCATGCCCGTGTATAGCGCCCAAAATACCAAGTACCGAGTGACCTGCATTCAATAACCGGAGTTTCATTTTTTCATAAGGCTTTACATCTGGAACAAATTGGACCCCTACCTTTTCCAATGCTGGACGTCCATCTGAAAAATTATCCTCTATGACCCATTGAATGAACGGCTCACAGGTTACTGGCCATTCATCTATTATCCCATAGGTGTTTGCTAAATAATCTATATCCAATTGCGTGGTTACAGGGGTTATACGATCTACCATACTGTTCGGAAAGCATACTTCTTGTTCTATCCAAAGGGCTAATTTTTCATTTTGCTTTTTAGCAAATGATAATAACATTGTACGTGCCATATCCCCATTGTGCTGTATGTTGTCACAAGACATTATAGTAAACCCAGGAAGTTTTGAATCCATACGTTTTTTTAATGCGGCAGTTAAATAACCATAAACCGTTTTTGGGGTATCGGGAAAATTTAGATCGTGTTGAATTTCGGGGTTTTTAAAATCAAATTCCCCTGTAGAAGGGTTAAAATTATAGCCACCTTCGGTAATGGTAAGCGAGACAATTTTTGTGGCAGGGCTGGCCATGCGCTCTACTACGGGCATGGGATTTTCCACCCCTAGCAAGAAGTCGCTAATGGAGCCTATGATGGTAGGCTCAATATTACCATCTGGATGCTTGACAATAAGTGTATAGAGACCGTCCTGCTTTTTAAGGACATCGTATATTTTCTTATCGGCTTCCCGTAACCCAACACCACAAATGGCCCAATCCATGGTGTTGTGTTTTTCCATAAGGTTATGGGTGTAGAATGCCTGATGTGATCGATGAAAACCACCAACTCCAATATGGACTATTCCAGGGTTAAGACTATTCCTGTTGTAACCTACACTGGAAATACGGTCTTTAATTTGCGATAAATTGTTTTGGTTCAGTATAAGAGACGTTTTCATTACTTTTAGTTTTTTTGTGTTTGTTTTAAACGCTGAAATGCCCAATAGGCGGTAACAAAGTAGAGTATCGTACAAATAAATGCGTATCGATAAAATTGAGCCCGATTGGCTATATAAGTACTCTCATCAGCACTGCCAAAAAGAACAATACAAGCTAAAATCAAAGTTGTGACAAGGGCTATTATTGCGATTACTTTTAGAATTTTTGTGAAAATAGAAGTGTCTTTTATATGCGGCTTTTCCTGTTTTCCTTTTTGTTCTTGAAATTTTGCAATGTTTTCGTTACGGATCTTTTCTTGTTTCTCGGCCTCTGGATAGGCCTTTTTGGCACCATAGCGGGCAGCTAGAAAGGTGTAAACTAGAATTGTGAATACCCAGGTGGGAATGAAAAGATAAAAGAAAGACATTATGTTTAGGGCGTTCAGTCCAAAACCAAATATCAATCCCAAAGCCCATGAGGCCACTGCTGGGGTGCTAAATGTTAATTTGCGGTATAAAGACCAATACCGGGTATATCCTATACGCGGAAAGATTTGATGTTCCGCGAAGACGATAGCACCAACAGGAACCACCAATAGTCCAGCATAGGTCAATAGGGGTAATATTTGGGAAAACACGAAAGGGAAGCAGGCAATTGCGATCGTGATCACACCCACTACTATGGTGGTTTTTCTTCGGGAGTGGTTGTAGAAAATAGCTTGTGCCGCCAATCCGGCCCTATAAAGGTTGGTAATGGCCGTGGTCCAGCCGGCCACTATAACAATAACAAAACCGGACCAGCCCAAGGCATAGTAGGCAACATCCCCCGGGTCAAGTTCAACGATAGATTTTCCTATGATTACGGCGGCACCTGCTCCCATAATTCCGGCAGCAATCCAAGCCACATAGTGTCCAAACATCATTCCCGTACTGGTAGCCAGACCGTAAACCTTCTTCTTTGCGAAACGCAATAGCGCCATATCTATTAGACCGAAGTGGGTTATGGTATTGGCAGCCCATGCAAATCCAATAACTTCTACCAATCCAATGCCTTTCTCCCCATTACTATCTATGCCTGTCCAGATAGATTGATTGCCCAAGGAAATAAAATCGTCCCAGCCCGAGGGTATGGTTTTGGCAAGGACGTCAATTGATAAAGCCGGCAATAGGACCATAGCGCCACTGGTGAACATTACAAATAGCCAAGGGGCACAAATACCCGAAAATTCCGAAACAGCATTAAACCCGTATAGGGCAATGCTGACCACCACTACACCTACCCCAAATACAATTAAAATAAACCAGAGATTGGTGGGGTACCAATTGAGTTGGGCAGGGATGTCAAACGCAAAACGAACTGCCGTTGACGAAACCGTGATCATGGCAGCGGATATTACCGAAAAGATGACCACATTGGCCCAGTTATACAGCTTGGTCATGGAATCCCCGGCAATCTTATTGAGATACGTATAGAGACTAAGTCGGGTATCTACTGCTATGGGCGAAGTAATAAGCGTCCAACTAAGAACGGCCAAAATATTCCCTATTAATAGCCCCAATAAAATATCCATTGTTTTGGCACCAAGGGCTACAAATGTGGATCCAATAACAAATTCGGTCGCAGCCACATGCTCGGCGGCATATAGCCCGGCAAAATGGGTCCAATCATGTAATTTATGTTTTGCAACCGGTAGCTGTTCTTCTTCCAGGTTCTCAAATTGTTCAAAATTTTTGTTGGTGTCCATATTTTAAGTTGATGTTGGTAATTGGTTAAGGTGTATTTTTTGACCTTAAATTGGGGGTGTTTGTTGAAAATGTGGTCATTTAAGGTCTCGTTATATTTTATTAAGACCGAACAGCGACTGAATTAATTTGCTCCGGTTTAAAGAGTTTTAATTGATGCCGTTAAGAAATTACGGTTTCATAAACATAAGGATTTAATTTTTTAATCAAAAGGTATGCTTCAGGTTTCGCAAGTATCATATTCAATGTTTTTTCCTTTAAATTTGAATGTCGGCGGGCAGGTTTAAAAACCTACTGTACTTTAAAACCACTTTTCTTTGAAATATACCTGTTAATTCTGTTTTGGATTTAAGTCGGACTTTGTATTTAGAACTTTCCAAATATATAAGAACAATAAGATTTTTTTTACTTCTAGATCTATTTTAACGCTGTACTAGTGTAGCGTTGTAAATGTACTAGGTCGCTTTTCTGGGAAACCTATTGACTATTGAAATGCCTATATTCTGACTATTTGAATAGGCCTTCAAAACACGCTGTACCTCTTAGATGGTACAGCACACTTATTGGTCCTGATAACCTAGTCTTTGCCGCATTTTTATCAATATAATAGGGAGGGTCATGTTTTGCCTAATTAGGGTACACCGTTTAATCCTTTTGTTTTTGTGTAAAACTTAGACGCTTTATATTGTTGAACATCCGTTTAATAAGATAGGTTTTATTTGTATCTAGGGGTGAAGGTATTGTAGAGTCCAGAAACATTAAGGGAAAGAAGTACTTGAGAAGTATCATTGATGTTTCAATGGATTTTAAAATGATAATAATCTAAATTGCTCTGAAATTAATAAAAAAGACATAGTGGATAAATCTTAAAAGTATTAATTATCTTGTTTGGATTTTGATGTGCCTTTGCACACATTGTCCATGGGCAGGATTCCAATTTAATTTCAAATTATGATACAGTTGATTTAGCGGATTGGGCAACTGTAAACAAGAATCATAAAGATCTTTGGACAGTAACATAGGGAGTGGTGGTTGGTGGTGATGGAGTAAATAAGGTTCCAAAAAATACGTATCTTATTTCGAAAGAAAAATATGGGGATTTTGAATTTCGGGCCCTTTTTCGATTAACCGGAGATCATAGCAAAGGATTAATAAACAGCGGTATCCAGTACCGGTCAATTGTTGAAGGCGAAAAAATAATGGGTTATCAAGCAGAAGTAGGAAAAGGGTACTGGGAGGATATCTATGATGAGCATCGCCGGGGCAAGCTTGCCGGTGGGTACCTTAAAACTTTAAAACACTTCCTGAACGAGGATGGATGGAACAGTTATATTGTGAGGTGTGTCGGGAACAGGCATGAATTGTATATAAATGGGGTAAAAACTGTAGAATATTTGGAAAAGGACCCTGAAATACCTGCAAAAGCAGTTATCGGAATCCAGGGAGACCTATCTCCCACATCCGATCTACGAGAAGGTAAAGGAGGTGGTAATACCAAAATTGGAGCGGGTAGTGGTGTTCGACTTCAACGTTCAATCAAAATAATAGCATATGGCCACATCTGATAAAAGCATAGTAGTGCTCGGTTGTTTTGACACCAAAGGGGAGGATTTTACCTATCTTCTGCAGTGTCTCGAGGTCCAACAACATTCCATAATCACGATCAATACCGGGGTTATGGAAACTTCCGTCAGATTCCCCATTGACGTGGACAATGAAAGTGTGGCAGCAGCTTCTGGCTCAAGCTTGGAGGCCATCCGGGAATCTGGAGATAGGGGAAAGGCGGTAGAACTGATGGGACTAGGTTGTGCGAAGATACTTGCGGACCTTGTTTCCAAAGACAGGATAAAAGGTGTTATTGGAATGGGCGGCGGAGGTGGTACCTATATCATTTTGGAGGCCATGCAGGCGGTGACCTTGGGCATACCCAAGCTGTGTCTGTCCACAGTGGTGGCCAAAGACCTTTCCCGGCAGATCAGGGTGAAGGATATCACCATGATGTCCTCTGTGGTCGATGTGGCAGGCCTCAATAGAATAAGCAGGTTGTTGATTAGGCAAGCCGCTGCAGCCATAAGTGCTATGGCAGAAGTAATAGCCGATACTTCGTTATCGATCAAAAAAAATATAGCGATCAGTATGTTCGGGAACACTACCAAATGTGTGGACAAATGTACCGAGCTTTTGAAGGAAAAAGGTTATGAGGTAATGGCCTTCCATGCCACCGGGGTTGGCGGGTCCACCATGGAATCGCTTATCCGTGAAAATGTTTTTGATGCCGTGCTGGATGTTACCACAACGGAACTGGCCGATGAGCTTTGCGGGGGTATTTTAAGTGCCGGCCCGGACCGATTGACAGCAGCTACGGAAATGGGGATACCTCAAATAGTGGTGCCAGGTTGCCTGGACATGGTAAATTTTGCCCAAATGGACACGCTTCCGAAGCAGTACGGATCAAGACAGCTCTACAGTTGGGCGCCCGATGTAACCTTAATGAGGACGGATAACAGGGAAAACAAGATATTAGGCAAACAGCTCGTGGATAAATTGAAACGATCCAAAGCTGCTGTTGAAATCCTGATCCCTTTGAAAGGGATATCCCAAATTGACAGCATAGGGGAGATTTTTTATGACGCCGAAGCGGATGATGCCCTGTTCAGATCCATAAGGGAAAATGCGGAGGGACATGTTGAAGTCGTTGAGATGGATGCACATATTAATGACGATGCCTTTGCCAAGGTGTTGGTAGAGCGTTTATTGAAAATAATGGAATAAAGAGTAAAACGATACAAAATCATAATAAAACCAAAAAGGAAAGAATATTCAAAATAAATGGACAGGGAAGGGAAACCCCTATACCTGAGAGGAAGCCGGTCAGCGATTGCAAAAGACCTTGGCCGAGAAGAAGGCCATCATAGGTGTGGGTGCCGGAACGGGAATCAGTGCGAAGTAATTATAAAAGGGAGGTGCCGATTCCATCATAGCCCATGTGGGGATACCCGTAGGAGGTACTGTTGGTGTTGTTGGTGCAACGGTGGATATGGACTTTGCCATTAAATGGACCCAGGAGATCATAGAAGCGGGCCGGAAGGTCAACCCGGACATTATTTTCCTGGTACAGGGAGGGCCCGTCAATACCCCCCGATGACGTTAAGGTGATTTTAGAAAATACGGATGCACATGGATTTGTAGGAGCCACTTCGTTGGAGCGCATGGCGGTGGAATCCTCCTTGACCGCATGGACACAAAAGTTTAAAGCACTAAAACTTTAGATAAACATCCCATTTTTTAGAACTTGGTGCTTCGATGCCAATGGTGAATCCCTTTTTTACAAAGCTCGAACAAATCATAATTAATTTGCCTGATTTAACTTTGTAACTACAACAGATTTAGGTGAGTAGATTAGTTTTGCAAGGGTACTATTTTGCTTCTGAGGCATGCATATTATCAATTGGCTTATTTAAGTATGGAGTCAACGGAACATAGATTGTAGCGCCATCCTTGCCCCTCATTTATGGTAAAAAAAACGGTACGTTATTGTTTTTAACAAATAGAGCATCATAGGTAAACATCCAGTTTTCAGGAGTGTGTGGAGTTTCATAGGGGTAACAAAAAAATAGATACGGGTTATTGAGCTACTTTTTTGACTTTATAATTTATCCCTAATGAAGCGTGTACACTTCTTCTGTTGTTATAAAATGTATCGACTTAATAAAGCGTAGTCATAAAAAAACGGATTAGCATAATTTAAACCATTTTTTATATGGTAAATTATATAATACGAGGAGAGACACGTTTCGTTGCCCTGCGACTCCCTTGTTCCAAAGTGAAAACCAATTGCTTTAAAACAAAATGAAAAATCTAAAACTAACGATGCAGAAATATTAGAACCAAACTAGTTTTAGTGTCATTGAACCATTTTTTTATGTATTGCGTAGCACGGCTAATATGTTTTTCTACCGCTTTTTCCGAAATATTCAATTGCGAAGCAATTTCCTTGTGTTTATATCCAGATTTCTTACTTAATAGGAAGACTTCCTTATTTTTCTTTGGGAGTTGATCTATTGCAGTTTCCAACAGTTTAATTCTTTGCTGTAAAATGGTGTCGTCCCTTTCTACAAGATCGATAAGGACATTATTTTTGAGATCCAAAAGAGCAACTTCTTCTCTTTTAATTTTTCTGTACTCCTTAAGAAAGGTGTTATAAACAGATCGATACAGATAATTTTTTATGGAAGTTCGGATATTTAGGGTATCCCTTTTAATCCAAATTTTTACAAAAGTTTGTTGAACAATATCCTCAGCTCGTGCTTGGTCCTTAGTTAAATTGTAGCAGTATACCACAAGGTTAGTATAATGTAAGTCGTATAGTTGTTTATACGCCCTTTCATCTCCTTTTTTGAGGTTATCGAGTAATAAAATTTCTTTTTCGTACAAAAGGAACCTATAGTTATTGAGGGGCCAAGCTATGTAAAATTATGTCAAAACAGATGGATTTCGATAAAATTTAAAAAAAAATTAATAAAAATTAATTTAGAATGTAGGGTTTGTTAGAAAATCGGGGTCATACATATGTAATAGATAAATTGGGATATGACAAATAAAACCTTTAAAAGTCTTCTTCAGGATTACCTCGATGGAAAAATTGAGGAGAAGAAGATGCACGAATATATTCAGGAATATCCCATAGAAGAGGTAAAGAAACATTTTTTAGATTCCATGGAAGTGGATTTTCTATTAAGCAAGAAGTATTTAGAGGTAGATAAGGAAAAAGCCTTCAGAGATTTTCTAGGTCAAATTACTATGCATGTAGATCACGTGCAAGAGTCAAGAAGCAAAGGAAAATATAGGTTTTTGAAATATGCGGCAGTCTTTGTAGGTATAGTCGGGTTAGGATTGGGGCTAAACTCTTTATTAAGATCCAACGATGGTCAAGAGAATATAACTATCGTAAACGAAGAAGTTAATCTAGATTTGGGGAACGGTAAGCGAGAGGTGATTAAAGAGACGGGGACTACCAATATTTTGGATTCCGAGGGTAATGTAATCGCTGTGCAAACAGGTGATAAAATTAAATACACACCTGTAAAGGAATCGGCAGAAATACATTATAATGAGTTAAGTGTTCCCTTTGGAAAGAAATTTGAACTGGAACTGGCCGATGGTACCTTGGTGTATATTAATTCTGGATCACTTTTAAAATACCCTACAAATTTTTCTACAGGCAAACAGAGAGAAGTGTCTCTAAAGGGAGAGGCTTTTTTTAAGGTCGCAGAAGATGCAGAGCATCCTTTTATAGTTAATACGGGGCCGGTTAATATTCGCGTATTGGGTACAGAATTTAATGTTTCCGCTTATAGTGAAGATATTGAGACAAGTACTGTCTTGGTTTCTGGTAGCGTACAGTTGTACGATTCTATATCAATACATCGGAGTGAGACAAATTTACAACTAGTTCCTGGGGAAAAGGGAACATGGAGCAGGAAGCAAGGGGATTTTAAATCGGAAAAGGTAGATACTTCAATTTATACGGCATGGGTACAAGGTAAATTAGTATTTAGGGATATGCCCTTTGGAAATATTCGCAAACAATTGGAGCGGCGCTATAATGTAACCATTGTCAATAACAATAAGGCTTTGGATAATAATACATTTAGTGGAAATTTTGAGGAGGAAAGTATAGAAGAAATACTTGAAATTCTTGATAGATCTTATGGAATAGAGTATTCGGTGAAGGATAATAAAATCATTATAAATTAAACAACCAAAATCAAGACAGCCAATGAATTAAAAGAGAGTATTGAATTAAAGAAATTAGCCCCTTAAAAAAAAATCGGAAAATGCTCGTAACATTTCCCGACTTAAAAGGTGGTCAAAAATAGTGTTACCAATTAATAACCTAAACAAAAGTATGAAAAAACTGATAATAATCGGGTGTTCGTCTATGTTCACCCTTAAGTGGGATCTTAAAATGAAGCTAACTGCATTTTTCTTGTTAGTATGTATGTTGCAGATCAATGCTACTACCTACTCCCAAAAAACAAGAATATCCTTAGAAATGAATGATGTTAAGTTAAGTGAGGTACTTAACAGGATCGAAAACCTTTCAGAATTCAAATTTTTTGTCGACACAAAAAAAATAGATATAAAGAGGGTAGTAGGAATCAAGGCCGATAAGGAAAGGATTTCTGATATTTTGGATAAACTTTTTCTTGGGACAAATATTACCTATGAGGTATTAAAAAAGCAAATATTATTAAAGGAAGTAGTTGTTAAAACTTCTTCTTTAATATCTACCGCACCTGGACAAGGTATTGCTGAAACTAAAAAATTGCAACAACCTGTAACGGGAACTATAAAGGATGATCAGGGAGTGCCTTTATCTGGAGCAAATATTTTGGAAAAAGGTACCACTAATGGTACACAGGCCGATTTTGACGGTAACTTCTCTATTGTTCTTAACGATCCAAATGCTGTATTGGTGGTTTCTTATCTTGGTTTTGCTACCCAACAAGTAGGAGTTAACGGCCGAAGTGTTGTGAATATTGCACTTAAAGAAGATGCAGCCGGATTGGAAGAGGTTGTAGTTGTTGGATACGGAAGTGTTAAAAAGAGTGACTTGACAGGATCTGTTTCTTCTGTTAATTCAGAAGATTTAGTTGCTTTTCCAGTTGTGGATGCAGCCCAAGCTTTACAGGGAAGAGCTGCTGGGGTAACGGTACAATCTACTAATGGGGCACCTGGAGAGGGCTATAAAGTTCAGATTCGTGGTAATACATCAATTAATGCAGGGAATGACCCTCTAATAGTGGTTGATGGTTTGATTGGGGGAGTTATGCCTCCACCAGAGGATATTAAGTCCGTGGAAATTCTTAAAGATGCTTCATCTACAGCTATTTATGGTGCAAGAGGTGCTAATGGTGTTATAATTGTAAGTACAAAAAGAGGAACAAAAGGAAAAGCACAATTTAGCTTTTCATCATCGTACTCCTCTCAAAAAGAAATAAATCGTTTGGATCTACTTGATGCCGATCAATTCACCGATTTAATTCAAGAGATCGATCCAAGCTTTACTCCTGAGTTAACGGGCGCTGGAACAGATTGGCAAGATGAGATTTACAGACCAGGGGGAATACAAAACTATCAACTTTCCGTATCCGGTGGATCGGAAAATTTGAGTTATTATCTATCCGGAGCAATTTATGATCAGGATGGTATTGTTAAAAATACGGATTATAAAAGGTACTCTGTAACTTCCAATTTAGACTTGAAGGTTTCTGATGCAGTGAATATTGGGTCAAGTATTTTTGTACGTAGAACTGATAGAAATGGGACTATAACCCAAGAGGGTGGTGATGCTGCGCAAACTGGGGTAATATCTGGTGCGTATAAGTTTGCACCTACAAGGGGAATAACAAATGATGCTGGTGATTTTACATTGAACGCAGTAGGCTTTCCTATAGATAACCCTTACGCTTTGGCAACTGAATACCAAAATGAAGTTATTAGCGATTTGTTTCAAGGAAACATATACGCAGAAATCGGCATTTTTGATGGCCTAAAGTTTAAATCTACTTTGGGTGTTACTGCAGCAGGTTCAAGAACAGGTCGGTATTACCCAACTACTATTGAGCGAGGATTAGGTGCTGGAGGTGAAGCTTCCCTTTTTATTGGCAGGAGTACAAGTTTAATTAATGAAAATTATTTAAATTATTCTAAAACCTTCGGTGAGGCCCATGATCTATCGATTATGGCGGGTTATTCTTTTCAAAAGGATAGGTCAGAATCATCAACTACTGAGGTTTCTGGGTTTATTTCTGATTCCTTTTCATTTTGGAATTTAGGCGCAGCTACCAACCGAGCAGCTGTTAGTTCCGCATTGTCCGAAACAACCTTCGAAGCTCTTTTCGGAAGAGTGAACTATACGTTGAATAACAAGTATTTATTTACGTTCACCGGGCGCCGAGAAGGATCTTCAGTTTTTGCAAAGAATAATAAGTATGGATTTTTTCCATCTGCTGCTTTTGGTTGGAAAATTTCCGATGAAAACTTTTTATCCGAGTCAAATACCATTAGTTTGTTAAAACTGCGTACCAGTTATGGACAAGTTGGTAATCAAGCTATTAGCCCTTATCAATCTTTAGCTGCTTTTACCAATGTTTTTACTACAGTTCAAGGTAGTCCGGTGACCGCTTTAAGGCCTTCAACAATTTCTAATAACGATTTAACTTGGGAAACCACGATGCAGACAAATGTTGGTTTGGACCTTGAGATATTGAGAAATAGATTTGGATTTACCGCCGACTATTATCATATGAGAACAGAAGATTTATTATTTAGTGTTCCTACTCCAAATTATACAGGATTTACGTCTCAACTTCAAAATGTTGGGTCGATTGAAAATCAAGGGTTTGAGTTTGCTTTAAGTGGTAATATTTTGCAGAACGATTTTAAATGGAAGACATTTGCGAATATCTCATTTAATAAAAATGAAATAACCGAACTTGTTGAGAACGATACCGAAGGGAATGATATCTTTTATTCTTCGTCACCATTACCTGGTGGAGGAAATACTCAATTATTGAGAGAAGGTTTGTCGGTAGGTCAATTTTGGGGCTTTGTATATGATGGAGTTACACAAGTAGGGGATGATGTTCTTATAGGTGGTGAAGGTGTTGGAGGTGAGAAATTTAAAGACCTTAATAATGATGGAGAATTAACAGATGAAGATCGAACGATCATTGGAGATCCCCACCCCGATTTCACCTGGGGGTGGAACAATGATTTCAGTTATAAAAACCTAAATCTAAATATCTTTATTCAGGGATCGGAAGGTGCTGAAATGCTAAATTATACCCTTATGGAACTGGGTACCTTAAACGGAAGAACAAATACAACAACTGACGCCCTTAATAGGTGGACTCCTACAAATACGGACACAGATATTCCTATGGCCACCTCTAGTAGAAGTTTTGTTACTTCGGATAGATGGATTGATGATGCTAGTTACGTTAGGGTAAAGAACATTTCTCTTGGTTATAATTTTCCTCAGACCTTATTATCAAAAATCAAAATTTCAACAGCCCGACTTTATATAAGTGGTCAAAATTTATTTACGATAACGGGATATAAAGGAATTGATCCTGAAGTAGCATATAGTAGTTCCAGTAGTAATATAGGGCTTGACTTTGGTAGTTATCCAAATGTGAAATCGTACACTTTAGGACTAAATATCGGATTCTAGTATAAAACAATAATGAAAAATAAAATTATGAAGAATATAATAAAATTTTCTGCACTAGCTATTTTCACATTTATTGTTGGCTGCGCAGACTTAGATGAAGAACCAATAGGGACATTGACCCCTGTGGGCTTTTTTAATACCTTGAATGATGTGTACCCCATGATTGATGGTACTTATGGGTTAATGGCATCTTCAAATTATTACGGAAGTGGACTAACTACACCATTGCAATTAATGAGTGATATGGTCGATAATGGACTTGAGTTTAGTGATTATGCTGAATTTAGCCCTTTCTTGGTGACCCCTACAAACTCTTTTGTAAGAGACATTTGGGCTACCTCCTATCAAATAATTGCTACGGCCAACACTGCTATTCAGGGCGTGGGTCTTTTGAATGACGTTGATGAAACGGAAAGAAATGTAGCGGAAGCGGAAGCAAGATTCGTTAGAGGATTTACGTATTATCACTTGATTAGATTATATGGTAATATTCCTTATATAGAAAGTCCGGATATTGTTGATCCTTTAAGCTTGGAATTATCTTCATCAGAAGAAGTTTATGTGAAAATTATTGAGGATTTGACCTTTGCCTTTGAGAATTTAGAAATGGATCCTCGTGGTAGTGTTAGGTCTAGACCTTCCAAAGGAACTGCAGCCTCATATTTGGCTTCTGTATATATGACCTTGGAAGAATGGCAAAAATCGTACGATAGTGCTAAATGGGTAATAGATAATGCAGGAGCATTAAACTATGCCTTGGTTGATGATTTTCAAGACTTGTTCAGGGAAAGTGAGCAATGGGCTTCGCCTGAGAATATATTTGTAATAGATTTTACAGGGAACCAAACAGGAGAAACGCCAAACCCTACTACCTATGAAAATGACAGTAAAGTAGGTCCATTTAATGGTGTAGAAGGTGGTGTTAGCCCAATTAGGGGATGGAGTATGCTTGTTCCTCATATTAACGTATATAATAATTGGGATTCCAATGATTATCGACTAAAAGTGAGTATGGCCGATTCGTTGATATTGAATGACGGTACCGATATTGTAAGGCCTTTTACTGACTTCGTGGTTCCAAGACCGCATATTGCAAAACATAATAGGTTTCCAGGTGAGGGAAGGACTACTGCTGGGTGGAGAGCTGATCAGGATTATGTTGCGTTTAGGTATGCCGAGGTATTGCTTATAGCTGCAGAATCAGCGAATGAATTAGGCCTTACACCTGAAGCAATAGATTATATCGATGAAATTAGAGGCCGTGCTAGAAAGGCAGGAACAATCGATTTTTATGGAAGCGGGTATGATAGTTATGCCCCCTCCAGTTTTCCTGAGAATGTGATGTCAAGTACCAATCAAACCGATCTAAGATCTGTTATTTTAGAAGAAAGACGTATAGAATTGGCGTTTGAATTTAAAAGATGGTATGACATTGTTCGTAAAGATTTGGGTAGTGAAGTCTTTGGTCCTACTGGGTTAGAACCTCAAGCAAATTTTAATACCAATAGATATTTGCTTCCAATTCCACAAGGTGAAATGGATAAAAACCAGAATTTTGTTCAGAATCCACAATAATAAGAATTAGTTGATTGAGTTAATTGAGTTGTTTAAAGGCATTCATTCTAAGGATGAATGCCTTTTTTTTTGACCAAAAAAAACAAAAATTGGAAATCACTACAGCGGTTTACGGAATTCCATGGAATTGCCAACAATATAAAGTATATACTCTTAAACCAATAATACCGGCCGATACTGAATTATAATTAATGCTTACTGTAAGAGTGAATGAATTTGAATTGATTAATGCATAAACCAATGGAACGGGTTATGCTGCATGTGGCATAGAAAAAGACAGATCTATCCTAAGATATGTGCTGTGTAGACCAGTTATTCTTTTATCAATTAGGTCCGTTTAAGGTGGAAGCCACTTATGGATAACATAACCTTATGGAAGTTATTTACAAAGAATTTGTGGTTCTGATTCCCCATCCTTGTTTTAAACGGTTGGTTGAAGGGCCAAGAACGATCGGAATCTTAAAAGGTTTAGCTGTAAAAGATCATTTGTAAGAATGGATTTAAAAGATAACTTATTTGCGGAATTGGTAAATAAGAAATTATTAATTGACGGATCAGTAAATAAACAGCTTATAATTGCAGGTCTCAGATTAGGACAGTATATTTAGCAAGTTATTATAAGGAAATATAATACATTTTGCAGTTATTAATAAGATTTGACATTTCATTTTCTTTTTTTTAATGGAATTATATTTAGAGCAACTTAATGTTTTCTTGGTATGTTGTATATCTTCAATATTAGTAGAAATAGTATGGTTTTAAAACCAAGTAGGGTTCCGGTAAGGCTCCTTTTTTATTTTTTATTACTAGCCTTATTAAATTTTTCCTGTGGGTAAAGAAATAAAAACACACAGGAAGATTCATCCTATCAGCAGTATTTGTATAAATCAACTTCGAAGACTTCCTAATTGGCAGTTTCAGTTGTGGATCCTAATTTGGATTTTCCTTGAGACCTCTGTTGGAGCAATTATTAGGGCAATATGTTTTAGTTTATAGAAATAAGCGATTATAAGGCCTTATTTCAAAAGTGATAACGGGAAAAAATGATTGAATATAATTAAAACTCTTATGATAAAAAATAACGTAATATATCTATCCATTTTATGTGTTCTTTTCTCTTGTAAGGGGGAATTGCCGGTGAAGGATGCTGAACAGGAAATTGAATTCTTAGCTATAGAAGTAAATCACGAAGAAATTCCAATTGGGGACAAGGTGATCGCTATTGTTGGAGTATCCCTTTTTGACGGATTGGGAGATACAACCGTTCATAACTCTACTGTCATTGTTCGTAATGGTCTAATTGATAAAGTTGGTTTAAAAGATACCATCGAAATCCCAGATAATGCAGAAATTATTAATGGAGATGGTCTTACCCTAATGCCAGGTTTAATCGATGCCCATTTTCATTATGACCACGTTAAACACTTCCCTACAAAATTTGTTCGTAACGGGGTTACCTCGGTAAGAGATCCGGGGCAATGGATAGAAGCTTATGATTTTGAACGCCAGACCGGTGATCCGCTTCCTAGATTGTTTTTAACAGGACCCCATATAGATTTACCTCCTCCATCATGGCCAAAGGATGCCTATATGGTTAGAGATAAAGCTGAAGCTAAAGAGGCAATGGACTACCTAATGGGGCAGAAGGTTTCAGCTATTAAGATTTATCAAAATTTGCCTCTCGGTTTGATTAAAGAGGTGAGTGATTTAGCTCATGCCCATGGGCTACCGGTAACTGGGCATTTAGAAATTACAGATGTGCGTCAAGCCGTTTTGGCAGGATTGGATGGGGTGGAACACGTAACATCCCTAAGTACAGCATTGGTTTCAAAAAGAAGAGCAGAGGAGTTCCGACAAAAAATGATGGCCGATAATAAGGCAAGAATATCTGGACGATTGGAATTGTGGAAGGATATTGATGTGAATGGCAAGAGGGCCGATTCCTTGATTAATTTTTTCGAGGCACACCAGACTTTTCTAACTCCAACCTTAGGACCTTTCGAATACAGAATTGAAGGCGAAAAGCAGGATAGTACTGCTTTGGTCGCATTTCAAAATATGAGCGCTTTTATCGGTAGATGTGCAAAGGCCAATGTTAGAATTGCAGTAGGTTCCCATGGACCATGGGTGGACTATGCGGAAAAGGGCTGGTCATTTCAACATGAAATGGATTTACTTGCAAAGGCAGGAATGGACAATATAAAAATTATGCAGGCTTCTACCATTGAAAATGCTAAATTTTTAAAGATTGACCATCGCCTAGGAAGTATTGAAAAAGGTAAACAGGCAGATCTTCTTTTGATTAAAGGAAATCCAGAGACAAATATCCAGGATATGTACAATATTGAAAGGGTTATGTTGAATGGGGTCTGGCTTGAAAAACAATAATTTAAACATTGTTTGATTAAGATTGCTATTATTCCGCAAACAGAAGAAAGTACATGAATTTTCAAAAGAATTGAATTTTAGATTCTTTTCTTTTAACCATTTCAGCACACTCCATTTTAAGTCGATGGCCAACATGCTACAGATCGGAGTGGTTAGGACAGTGATATCTGTCAAAAATTGAAGACAGTGGCAAACAATACCACAGCAGGCACTTCAGTGTTATTTGGAAATAGGAATTATATTTCTTAAAAAATAGAAGAACAGTAAAGTGGCGTTAAATGTCCATAGAACTAGAAGGACAGTTGGAGTGCGGTTATTTTTTCTCTTGACCATGTGGTTAAGGTATAGGCCCTGTACAAGGTACCCAATTAGCATAAGGGTCAAGGATTTGGAGTACTAAACGGTCATTGGAAAACTATAATTGGCGATTTTGAGATTGAGCCAGAATTAAGTGAAATAGTTTTAACCCTCTAGAAAAGCTTTATTACAAGCATCTCGATTAGGTTGAACTTTAAATAATTAATAAAAATATTGAAACAGCACAAAATGAAATCTAAAAATATACTTTTTAAACCCTGTTTTTATGTGTTGTTTAGTGTAGCACTAATATTGTTTACCTCTTGTAAGGATAATAAGGTTGTTGCTGATTTATTTATTACAGAACCCGCTGGCATTACTCGGGATTTGGAGTATATAGAGGTGAAAATCCCGATAGAACCACTTCGTCTGGAGAATAAGGCGTTGTTCTTAAGGAATGGTAAAGATGGAAATTTAATTAAGGGGCAGATATTAAATCGACCTAAGGCAATAAAGGATTCTAATCTAGTACACTGCTTATTTCCTATCAGTATTGAAGCTAATAAAACAGAGGAATATCATATCCTAATTGGAAATAACGAAAAGACACCTACCGATCTTATATCGGAAGGCGAGGGGTTGAATCTGAGTATTGAAAATGAGTATTATAAGGCAGACCTTACCTCAAAGAAATCTTACAATAATATTGAATTGGTTCCAGGACATTTATCGTCATTAATAGTTAAAAAGAAAGATGGAATTACCTTGGAACGAGGGAATATTAAGATGCATTGGGCCCCTAGTTTTCAAAAGAAAGGTATGGAATATAAAACAATGGCGCACATTCAAGAATTTGATTCGATACATATAGAAAAAGGCCCATATATGATTTCTGTATATCGTTCCGGAAAAGTTAAAGGATATGAGGAAATTCAGGTAGATGGAGAATATAAATTCTATGCAGGTAAGCCTTACTTTGGATTTTCTTCGGAAATGACCATGCTAGATAGCGTAACGGTAACCATGTTAAAAAATGATGAAATGACCATGGATAGATTTTTTACCCATGCAATTTTCCCTCTTGCCGAAGGAAAAGTAAAAACGGTTCCCTTATACGATAAGCTTCCTTTAATATCCCATCACTCCATTAAGGAACTTGATAAAACACCCATTGAGACAAACGGCAAGTGGTTTGGTTTTTATAATGATAGTATTAAATACGGATTGGGTAGTCTACGAATGGGATTTGATACTAAAAATTTAAGTGGCGGTATGTCTCCCATGGTCGATGCCCAAACCAAAATTACATACGCCCATAATGAGGGCCGGTATTGGGACAGAAGATTTGTGGATACTACAGAATTACATACGCCCAAAGGCAGTAGGTACTTTGAAGACAATATATATGCCATTTTTGGGGTCAATACTAAAAATCCATCCGAAGAAATAGAAAAACTTTATCAACAATTGTCAAATCCCATTATTGTAAAATGTAAACCAATAAAAAAATAATGGGTTAGCATTTGAATTTATTTAGATAGCTGAGTATTAAAATATCAAAAATATACTGTTTCCCTATAGATACGGGAAAAATTAACAAAAGAGCGGAAAAAGAGGAGGTTCTCATTTTCGTATAAATCAATATTATGAATTTAAAGATAAAGAATTTCATTAAGGCGTTAGGGCCAGGTTTTATTATAGCGGCAGTGGTTTTAGGGCCTGGCAGTATTACAGTTTCTTCCAAGATAGGCGCTACACACGGTTATTCTTTACTATGGGTAATATTGCTTGGTGCCATCTCAATGAGTGTTTATACCACGATGAGTGTACGTTATGGTGTTCTGCACGAAAAATCATTGCTTAAGATGATTGCTGAAAAATATGGTAAGTGGTTCTCCGTTGCTATTGGGGTATGTTCATTTTTAGCTGCCCTAAGTTTTCAATTTGGGAATAACCTGGGAGTGGGAATGGGTATGAAAACTCTAACGGGAATTGATGAGGCTGTTTGGCCATTTATATTTACACCTGCGGCCATTGTATTGGTGTTTTTTACCAAAAATTTGTACAAAGCACTAGAGCAAATTATGATGGTTATGGTAATCATTCTGATTCTAGCATTTATTATAAACCTTGTTTTTATTAGACCGGATTTAGAAGCTGCCGCTATGGGGTTTGTGCCAAGAGCTGTTTCAGGTGAGGATTTTAATGAAATAGCAGCCCTGGTGGGCACCACTTTCGTATTGCACAATGCATTTTTTCAATCATACCTGGTACAGGGCAAGGGGTGGAAATTGGCAGATATGTCCAAAAGTATACGGGATACCAAAATTGGTATATTCCTCCTCGCCTTAATATCTACCTTGGTTATTATTACGGCAGCCGCAACCTTAAAGCCAAAAGGTATATCGGTGAACTCAGCAGCTGATATGGCCATCCAATTGGAAATGTTGCTAGGTAGTTATGCCAAATACATTTTTGGATTCGGGTTTATAGCAGCTGCATTTTCGTCCCTTGTGGTCAATTCGGTTACAGGCGGTGGATTATTGGCGGATAGTATGGGAATGGGGAATTCTATGGATGAGAAAATGCCTAAGGTATTTACCTCTATAATATTGCTTGCCGGAATGGTGATTGCTGTATTTTTTAAGGGAAATGTAATATACGCCCTAATAATGGCCCAGGCATCTTCTATTCTAGGTGTACCTCTTATTGCCATTGGATTGGTTTTAGTGCTAAATAGCAAGTCTATAATGGGCAAATATAAGAACAGTATCCTACAAAATGTTATGGCTTTGGTCGGGTTTGTTCTCATTAGTGTTTTGGTCTATTTTATGTATGGAAAACTTATTGGTTATTTAGCGATGTAAAATGTTTTAAAATTTAAATGATATAATTAATAAAAAAGAACGATGATAAATACATATCCTGAAATTTTTAAGAATGAAGAAGAACTGGAGGAGGCAATGTCAAGACCAACTCCAGAAGTAGTAAAGATGATGGAGATGCTCGAAGGAGATATAATCTTTTTAGGTGTTTCTGGAAAAATGGGTATTTCAATGGCCCATATGGCCAAAAGGGCCTGTGATATGGCTGGTATAAAAAAACGGATAATTGGTGTTTCTAGATTTAGTCAGGCAGCTAATAAGGACTACTTGGAATCGCTTGGAATAGAAACGATATCTGGAGATCTTGTCAATCAGGAATTTATAAAAAGCTTGCCAAACGTGGAGAATGTAATTTACCTTGCGGGCACCAAATTTGGAACTCAGGGTAATGAACCTTACACCTGGATTATGAATTCCTTTATCCCGGGTCTAGTGGTAGAGCAATACAAAAATTCACGTATCGTAGCTCTTTCCACAGGTTGTGTCTATCCATTGGTCAATATTGATTCGGGAGGTTCGTTGGAATCAGATCCGGCAGATCCAATCGGGGAGTATGCCCAATCTTGCTTGGGTAGGGAACGTTTGTTTCAATATGGGGGGTTGGAGAATAAAACACCGATCTCATTGATCAGGCTCAACTATGCCATTGAAACGCGCTATGGTGTTTTAGTGGATCTAGCCCTGAAAATAAAAAACAACGAACCAGTGGATGTTTCTATGGGCTATGCCAATATTATTTGGCAAGGAGATGCCAATGCTTTTATATTACGTTCATTAATGTTCTGTGAAAGTCCCGCGCGAATATTCAATCTTACAGGGTTGGAAAGAATATCAATACACGACGTAGCTATTAAATTGGGGGAATTGATGGGTAAAGAAGTAGTTATTACAGGAAAAGAGGGTAAAGTTGCGCTGCTTTCAAACTCCTCAGAAATTGTGAAAGAAATGGGCAACCCAGAGGTTTCTGTTGATAAAATGATTGAATGGGTTGCTGATTGGGTTGGTTCGGAACAACGAGTTCATGGAAAACCAACACATTTTGAAGTAAAGGACGGTAAGTATTAATGCGTTCCGATAAATGGTTGCCCAATCAATTATTTGATTAAGGAGTATTAGATCATGGTGTGGCAATATATCATGGCCAATACAATTCAAGAGTATTTGTTTTGGCCAAAATATCAATAAATAGGAATATTAAATAAAATAGATTAATGGCTACCACAGGGTAGCCAGAAATTGCGATAATTAATTTTAACAAGTACATATGAACTATAATAATATATCATCAGAAGTAATGCAACTTCTTCATGAGGGTACGGTTATACCAGCACATCCTTTAGCTTTAAATAAACACAGAAGGTTAGATGAGAAAAGACAAAGGGCGCTGTCCAGATACTATTTGGATGCTGGAGTAGGTGGTTTGGCTGTCGGAGTTCATACAACCCAATTCGAGATTAGAAAGCCAGAAGTAAATTTATTTAAACCGGTTTTGGAGTTGGCGAAAGAAGAAATGGATAACTATGCTTTAAAATCGAATAGGGAGATTCTTCGAATTGCAGGGGTAATCGGAAATACTAACCAAGCCTTAAAGGAAGCCCAGATGGCCGCTGATCTTGGTTATCAAGCTGTTTTACTTAGCCTTGCAACCTTACCCGATGCTTCCAATAAAGAATTATTAGATCATTGTAGAGCGGTATCGGAAGTAATACCAATAATAGGGTTTTATATGCAGACCGCTGTAGGTGGTCGATATTTGGATATTGATTTTTGGCATGAGTTTGCCAAGATCGAGAATGTGGTGGCCATTAAGATGGCTCCTTTTAATAGATATCAAACTTTCGATGTTGCCCGTGCCGTTGTTGAATCTGGCCGTGCCGATCAAATAGCTCTGTATACGGGTAATGATGATAATATATTGGTTGATCTGATGACCGAATTTCAGATCCAGTCCAATGGTGAGGTGGTAAAAAAGCGAATTGTAGGAGGACTATTGGGACATTGGTCGGTATGGGCCAAGGAGGCCGTTACTCTTTTGGAAGATATTAAAAAAGGGACCTATTCCAAAGATTCCGGGAAACTTCTGACCATGGCAGCCAAAATTACCGATAGTAATGCTGCTTTCTTTGACGCGGCCAATAATTTTTCAGGATGTATTGTAGGGCTGCATGAAGTTTTAAGGAGACAGGGGCTTCTAGAGGGGATATGGACCTTAAATGAGAACGATAGTTTAAGCGCTAAGCAAAATGCGGAAATTGATAGGGTTTATAAAGCTTATCCTGAATTGAACGATGACCGTTTTGTGTCTGAAAACTTAGCGGCTTGGCTTAAATAATAGATGGATATGAATATTAATCTGAAAAATATTGTTTTCAGACAAATGGAGGAGGCCGATATCTCTGGAGCCATGCAATTGGTCCTTGCGGAAAATTGGAATCAAACTAAGGAAGATTGGCAAATGTTTCTGGACCTTAATTCTGATTTATGTCTTGTAGCAACCGACAATAACACCATAATAGGTACGGTAACTGCCATTAATTTTAAAGATCAAGTTGCCTGGATAGGAATGATGTTGGTGTCCAAGAACTATCGAGGCTTGGGAATTAGCAAGAATCTGTTAAGGACGATCATAGAGAAATTGGAAGGCTGTAAATCTATTAAATTGGATGCTACCGCAGCAGGATTACCAGTCTATAAGAAATTGGGCTTTCAAGAAGAATTGGAAATCAATCGTATGGTGACAACCAATTTTAATGGGGTTGCCAACGGTAAAAATATGGCTACTGTAAAGCCTATATCTTCAGACGATATTGAAGAATTACTAAATCTTGATATACATTTTTTTGGAGCCAATAGATCAGCCTTGGTCAATTCTTTAATCAATAGAACTAGTGATAAAGCATGGTGTATTGTAAGAGATGAACATATTGTTGGATATGCGATGGGCCGGCCCGGACTTAATTTTTTTCAATTAGGCCCGCTCATAGCGGAAACCCCTGTAGATGCTATAAACCTTATGGAAGTTATTATGCAACAATTTGTAGGTCAACCTCTTGTTATCGATGTTTTGCACGATCAGGTAGAGCTTAAAACGCGATTGGCTTGCCTCGGATTTTCCTATCAACGGTCATTTATAAGAATGTATTTAAAAGATAATTCATATGCGGGATGTGTAAATAAGCAGTTTTTAATTGCAGGTCCCGAATTGGGTTAGTATATTTAGCAAGGAATTAGAAGAGTTTATTTTATTTATTGAAATACTTCGTAAGTAGGAATCTTTTTTTTACTTTCTTTTTCTTTGTTGAATTCTATTTTGGAGAACTTGATGTTTTCCTAGGTTTATTGTATATGCTTAATATTACTAAAATTAGTATGAATTTAAAACGAAATCTTGTTACAGTAAGACTCAGCTCTTATCTTTTGCTACTGGCGTTATTAAATTTTTCCTGTGGGGAAAGAAATAAAAAATCACAGGAAGATTCATCTTATCAGAAGCATTTATTTAAAAAGACGTTAGAAGCTTCCCAATTGGCAGTTTCTGTTGTTGCTTCAAATTTGGAGTATCCTTGGGACCTTTGTTGGGGTGATGAAGAAGGTAATATGTTGTGGTTCACGGAAATAAAAGGAACGGTCAACCAGTTGAATACGGATACGGGTGAGATAAAAACAATTTTAACATTAGAGGATATTTTGGTTAAAAAATCCTATGGACTTTTAGGTTTCGCTGTACACCCGGATTTGGAAAATAATCCCTATGTTTTTTTACACTACACCTATTTAAAGAATGATGAAATACGTACTAAGTTGGTCAGGTATAATTATAACGAAGGTGAGCTTGTAAGCCCTAAAATATTATTGGAGGACATACCAGGGGCTACGTATCATAACGGAAGTAGGATTGTAATTTCCCCAAAAAATAAAATCTTAATGAGCCAGGGTGATGCCGGAAGGAAAAATTTGGCCCAAAGCACAACTGAAATAACGGGAAAAATTTTAAGGTTAAACCTTGATGGAACTATCCCAGAAGATAATCCAATTAAGGATAGCCCTGTATGGTCATGGGGACATAGAAATCCCCAGGGTTTGGTGATGGGGAATGGTAAGTTGTATAGTTCCGAGCATGGTGAAGCCAATGATGATGAATTGAATATTATAGAGCCAGGAGGAAATTATGGATGGCCAGACGTAACGGGTTACTGTAATGAGCCCTATGAAATAGCGTATTGTAAAGATTCTACAATTGTTGAGCCTATTAAAGCGTGGACTCCAACTATAGCACCATCAGGTGTTGCATTCTATGGTTCAAAAGCAATCCCTGAATGGACCAATAGTATTTTGGTAGGCTCTTTAAAAGGGGCAAGCCTAAGAGTATTAAAACTCTCTTTGGACGGCACCACTGTCGAAGATGAGTTTGTTGCTTTTAATCGACAGTTTGGACGGATTAGAGATGTGATTGCCGCGCCAAATGGTGATATTTATTTATGTACAAGCAATAAAGATTGGCATCCAAAAGCTAATCCAGAATTTTATAGTCCTGACACATTACCTTTTAACAATGATGATAAAATAATAAGAATTCATCAAGCAAGTGATGATTTGAAAGATCTGCTTGTAGAGATGACTGAAAAGGAAACTCCTGTTGATAAAGTGGCTACGGCCGATATGAATGGATCTTTACCTAGCGAAGGTATGGCCATCTATCAGAAATTTTGCGCTTCCTGTCATAAAGCCAATGGGTCGGGTAGTGAAGGCTTTTTTCCACCTATTTCCAAAACTGAGGGGGTTGCTGATAAAGATAGGTTGATAAAAACGGTTGTAAGTGGCTTATCAGGTCCATTAGAGGTTAAAGGCAAATCCTATAATCAGGAAATGCCCAGTTTTAAATTTCTGACGGATAAGGAATTGGCAGATGTGCTCACCTATGTTAGGGCTTCATTTGGCAATGGTCATCCTAGTGTTATTGAAAAAGACATAAGCGAATATAGGGCTTCGCTACAAAACTAATTATTTTAAATAGCCGATTAATAAATTAAATATATAGTATGAATTCGAATAGAAGAAATTTCATTAAAAAAACATCCATCGCAGGAATGGGTTTGGCAATGGCCCCTGCATGGTCCAATTCCATCAATAGCAACGATTTACTTAATACCCCGGCATCTAAGCCAGGAGCTATTTATATGGGTGGCTTTTCTGCCCCCAAATTAGAAACCGTAAAATGTGCATTTATAGGTGTAGGGTCACGTGGGTCTGGTCATGCACATCAGATTGCGGCTATTGAAGGAACGGAAGTGGTGGCGATCAGTGATCTATATGAGGATTTGGCCGAGAAAGCGGCAAAAGTATGTAAGGAAAATGGCGGTGGAACCCGTCATAAGAAGATAAAACTTTACACCAATGGGGAGAACGACTGGAAAAAAATGCTCAAGAAAGAGAAACCAGATGCCGTTTTTGTATGCACCCCATGGAAATTGCACGCTCCTATGGCCATTGAAGCCATGAAAAGTGGAGCACATGTTTTTGTAGAAGTACCATTAGCCCTTACTTTAGAGGAAATGTGGGAAATAGTCGATACTTCGGAAAAGACCCAAAAGCATTGTATGATGATGGAGAACGTGAACTATGGGAGGGAAGAACTACTCTATCTTAACATGTGCCGAAAAGGTGTCATTGGTGAATTGCTGCACGGGGAAGCTTCCTATATCCATGAATTAAAATCACAGATGAAGGATGTAGAGCGTGGTACCGGTTCTTGGAGAACCTATCATTACGCCAATCGAGATGGAAATCTATATCCTACACATGGCTTAGGACCTGTTGCCCAATACATGAATTTAGCTAGGGGAGAAGATAATTTTAAATTTATAAACTCATTTTCTTCACCCGGTAAAGGGCGTAATCTATATGCGGCCGAAAACTTTCCTGCAGACCATAAATGGAATAAACTCGACTTTAAAGGAGGCGATATAAATACATCTATCGTTAAAACCCATCTGGGCAGGACTATTATGGTGCAATGGGACGAAACTAGCCCAAGGCCATATTCAAGGCACAATATGATTCAAGGAACAAAAGGAATTTTGACCGGATTCCCAACTCGTATTGCTCTGGAAGGTGGGGTAGAAGGAGGTCCTGATAACCATCATGAATATGCAGAAGGAGAACAATTACAAAAGATTTTCGAGAAATACGAACATCCGTTATACCTACGCTTAGGAGAATTGGCCACCAAAATGGGCGGACATGGAGGAATGGACTATATGATGCGGTTCCGAATTATTGAGTGTTTAAGAAATGGAGAGCCTTTAGATCAGAATGTATACGAAGGATGTTATTGGAGTGCCGTAGGTACATTAAGTGAAGTTTCCGTGGCCCAAAACGGTGCACCACAAGAGTTCCCTGATTTTACTAGAGGAAACTGGAAAACAACAGAACCTTTGGGAATCATTAGTTAGCACCTAACAAGAGTAGGGCTAAATTAATTAATTTAGAGGACGAAGAGTTGAATATGGTAAAGAGGACAGACCAACCTTAGGGTTTTTTGTAATGATTAAGCCTTAGCTGTTTTATGAGGAACTGTATTAAATACAAATAATTTAAAAGAAATCTATTTATGATCGACGTACTGGATTTTACAAAGAGGCTTATTGCCATGGATACCATAAACCCTCCTGGGAACGAGTATTTATGTGCCAAATTTGTGGGTAAATTATTGGAAGAAAATGGATTTGATGTCGAATATGTGCCTTTTGAAGATAAACGAATTCATGTAATAGCGGGCAAAGGATATTCTGAGAATGTTTCACCAATAGTTTTTACCGGGCATTTCGACACCGTTCCTTTAGGTGCTGAAAAATGGTCAGAGGATCCATTTGGAGGAGAGGTAAAGGAAGGGAAATTGTATGGTCGGGGGTCTAGTGATATGAAAGGTGGTGTTGCCGCTATGGTTGTAGCGGCTATCAACGCTTTTTCTTTAGGCGCCCCAGAAGGAGGGGTACGTTTGGTATTGACGGCAGGAGAAGAATTGGGTTGTCAAGGCGCTAAGGATTTAATAAAAACATACCCAAGACTGGGAGAAGCCTGCGGTATTGTGGTAGGGGAGCCAACAGCCAATATTCCGGCTATCGGGCATAAGGGAGGCTTATATCTCAACCTGTCATTTTCCGGAGTCACCGCCCATTCCTCTATGCCACATTTGGGAGAAAATGCAATCTATAAAGCAGCCAAGGCCATTTCAAAAATTGAGAAATTCGATTTTGGAGTTGATGAAGATCCCTTGCTCGGTTTTCCTACGGTCAATGTGGGGAAGGTATCTGGGGGGCAAAATATCAATTCTGTTCCCGATTTTGCTGAATTTACTATAGACGCCCGTACCACTACCAAGGTAAACCACAATAAACTATTGGCCCAGATTCAAAATGTACTTGGAGAAGAAGTGTCCATTGATACTCTGACCGATTTGATTGCGGTTTCCACAGAAGAAAAAGACCCGTTCGTACAAAGGGTATATGATGCTTGCGGTATTTCAGAGAACGCTCCTGGCTATCCAAAGGCATTGCCTTATTTAACGGATGGTTCAGTGCTTCAAGGAGCATATGGAGGTATTCCAACGGTTATTTTGGGTCCTGGACAGCCAGAAATGGCGCACCAGACCGATGAATTTTGTTATGTGGATAAACTGGAAAAATCCGTTGAAATATATACGAATATACTTTTGAAAAAGAGCGCCTTTAATTAATCAATAGCATGAACGTTTCTTTTCGGAGTAACATGAACAAAAAATCGACTGGCCTACCCTTGGCAAGAATCAATTTATGAAATAAGTAATAATTATTTAAATCTATCATCATTCTATCTATGAAAAACTCATTTTTTCTACTACTCTTTTTTGTAGTTTTTAACAGCTTTAACTCAAATGCCCAAATAATTTATGTAGACCCACAACTGGCCACTGATTGTACAGGTAATTATTCTATTACAAACCGCGATTGCAGCGGCTCTGATGGCGATGTCTATAGAACACTCCAAGCTGCAGCAAATGCTGCCACTGCTGGAACTCAGGTATTGATCCGGGGTGGTGTTTACAAAGAACAACTTAGTCTTCAAAACTCAGGAGAGGAAGAGAATTATATCACATTTGAAAATTTCGGGAACGAAGTAGTTGAATTTACAGGGGAGTCTCTTGATCCTGCTATATGGATCGATCAGCAAAGCTATATTATAATTAAAGGTTTGAAATTCCTGGACTGTCCCCGATTCATGTCTATCAAATCCTCTTCACATATTACTGTTGAAAACTGTGATTTTAAAAACAGTACCCTGTTTGAATCCATTCAGTTGAAAACTATGGGAGATTATTTTATTTTCAAGAATAATATAGTGAAGAACGGGACCGACCTTCTTTCTATCCAGGGAGGTAGCTTTCATTTGGTAGAGGGTAATACCTTCCATACTGCATCTCATACATGCTTGGTTTTTATGGGTGTTCACAACTCGGCCATTCGAAACAATATATTGATCAATCCAATCCAAAAGTTACTAGAGATTTTTGCCACTAGAGACAGAGAGTGGTCTGAACCCTACCGTAAGAGCGAACACATCCTCATTGAAAACAACCTGTTTGGGCCTAATTCACATCGAGATGGGCTTTATAAAGGAAAAGTACCTCCGGCTAGCTGGGGGACACAATTTGCCGGGGTAAAGTGTATTATGCGAAATAATATATTTGCAGGCTGTGATGGTGGTATGGATTTTTGCGGATATGGCAGTATTGGGGGTGATGGCGACTCTCCAGAAGCAGTATTCAATTTTAGTAACCGCGTTTATAATAATACGGTATATTCCAATGGTGAGAGAGGCCGCTATGGAAGTGGTCCTGGACTTAAATTGTCACACAATGAATATTCCGAGCAATATGACAATATCTTTATGAACAACATATTCTATGCCAACAGAATATTCAAAGATGCCCATACGCAAAGCGATGTGCCAAGTGTTCAAATCGGATACAGAACCCCGGCCAATCCTTCGGAAACCAGATTCTATCATAATAACATCACAGCGCTTAGTGATAAGAATGAGGATGTGTTTTGGTGGGGAAAAGAAGACATGGGCTATACATTAGATGCCTTTGAAAAAGCCTTTCCTGATTATAGCGCGAACAATATTCAAGGAAACCCTCAGTTCGTCGAAGATCAGCCCAATCTTGAAAATATTGACCGAAGTGATTATGAACTATCTAAAGATAGTCCCTGTGTAGATGCAGGGGGATTTCTAACGTATACAGTTGGTACCGCCCATGATAGTGCATTAAAAGTAGAGGACCCTTATTTCTTTAGCGATGGATTTAATGTTGTTCCAGGAGATATGATCCGTGTAGGGGACCAAGAAGTTCAAGTGCTAAGTATTGATTACGATACAAGGTATTTGATTCTGAATAAAAAGATAGAATGGAAAGACAAAGCACCTGTAAGTTTGATCTATAAGGGGAATGCACCTGATATAGGAGCAGTAGAAAGTTATTAAGCTTCCTATTATTATCGGGTAAGCAGGTTATTCAAATTTAAACAACTTTAAAAATAGAAATATGGAAAGACGCAATTTTATCAGGAACTCAACACTTGGCTTGGGAGCAGGGATTACCTTAGCTCCTTCAACAGTTTTTTCTGCCCCCAATGGTAGTGAAGAACTATTGTCTCCAAAGTTGCCTAGGGAAGTCTGGATCGCAACGCTGACATTAACAAAAATTGAGGCGGATAATTCTGAGGGGATGGTTAATGAAGTATTGGGCCATATGGCAGATATTGTAAACTATAAACCCGATATAATATGCCTGCCTGAGGTTTTTCCAATATTTAATATTTCTGAAAAGATAACCATTCAAGAGGTAGCCGAACAACCATTGGGAAAAATAACAAGTAGGTTTGCCGAGTTTGCCAAAAAACATAAAACCTATATTATTTGCCCACTGCATACGGTTGAAAACGGTAGGTATTACAATGCTGCCGTAGTTATAGACAGGGAAGGTAAGGTTATGGGAGAATACAGAAAAATGCACACCACTAAAAGAGAGATGGGCAGAGGGGTTTTTCCTGGGCCACTGGACCCTCCTGTTTTTAAAACTGATTTTGGTACCATCGGAGTTCAAATTTGTTTTGACCTTGAATGGAATGATGGTTGGGAGAAATTAAAGGAAAAGGGTGCTGAGATTGTTTTTTTCTGTTCGGCCTATGCTGGCGGGAAGGCTATAAATACAAGGGCTTGGCAAAACAAGTACTGTGTTGTGTCAAGCACAATTAAAGGTACGGCCAAAATATGTGATGTAACCGGGGACGAAATCGCGAAAACTGGTTACTGGGAGGAGTATTGGGCCATAGGCCCATTAAATCTAGAGAAAGCGTTTTTGCATACATGGCCATATGTCGAAAAATTCAAAGCTATTCATGCAAAATATGGAAGGAAGGTAAAGATTACCAATTACGATGAAGAAGAGTGGTCGATTATCGAAAGCCTTTCTCCTGACATAAAAGTAGCAGATATTCTTGAAGAGTTTGACCTTAAAACCCATAAAGATCATATTAAAAGTGCCACCGATATGCAAAAGCAAATTAGAAATGGATAATCCTAAAAAAAGTCGATTATAATATTCAAAAATGACTAAACTGTTTAAAAATTTGGGAACAAATTTAGGAACAATCCAAGTGTTTAAGAGATTATTACCTATACTGACTTTTTTTATGTTATCTGTGCAAGTTTTCGCCCATGGGGACTTAAGTATGCGCATAGCTGAAAAAACTGTAGCCATATCCGAAAATCCCGACAATGCTGAACTTTATTACGAAAGAGGCTTGTTGTACCAACAGCACACAGAGTACAGCAATGCCCTGGAAGATTACCATAAATCCCAAGTTTTAGGAAATACCAACAAGGCTTTACATTATAGAATTGCCGAGGTACATTATGTAACCGAAGACTTCAAAAAGGCCTTAAAAAGTATAGGTTCCTATTTGGAATTGGATAGCATTGACGTAAAAGGAAAAAAACTAGAGGCCCAAATATGGTATAATCTAGGGGCATATAAAGAATCCTTGAAGGCCTACCACTATGTTATGGAAACCATGGTCGATATCCGACCTGAAGATATATTGGAATTCGCAGACATAATTCTTGCCGAAAACAAAAATAATTACAACGATGCTTTGGAGGCCATTGAATTTGGCCTGGACCAACTTGGGCCGAACACCCTGTCGCTCCAACTTAAAAAATTGGACTATCTGGAAGATTCCGATCAAAGGGAAAAAGCATTGGAACACTACAATTATTTTATTGTTGAATACAAAAGAAAAGAGTTCTGGTATTATAGAAAAGCAGAGTATTTGGCAAAAATGGATAGGCCACAGGAATCGAACATATCATTAAAATTGGCGACAGCTACTATCGGGCAATTGGATGACAGGTTTAAAAATATGAGCTCAATAATTAAATTAAAGGAACAAATAAAAAGCTTGGAAAGCTTGAACAATCAGAGATTATGATCAGAAATAATATCTTAGTGCTAATGATGCTTTTTACGTTGCATTCATTTTCACAAACCTCAATAGTGGATATTCCCAACGTCAGTGCTGACCAGGGAGCGAATAATTTTGGTCTTCTACAGAATTCCCCATCCGTGGTCATAGAAAGGGGTCCTTATTTGCAAAGTGGTACGCCGACCAGTGTAATTGTAAGATGGAGAACGGATACCGCAACCGAATCTGTTGTCAATTATGGTACATTATTAAGTTCCCTGTCCCTGAACGAAACAAGTACCGATCTAACGACCGAACATGAAGTTGCCCTGTCCGGCCTTACTCCGAATACAAAATATTATTTCAATATCGGCAACAAAACAGAAGTGCTGTCCGAAAGTGTTACCGGTGATATGTATGTTATAACAGCACCTGCAGCAGGTACCAAACAATTTGTGCGCGCATGGATTTTGGGCGACCCTGGTACGGCAAACAATAATCAAAGGGAGGTGCGAGATGCTTACTACGATTATGTTGCTGCTGCCCCAACAAATCAGGGCAAAACGGATATGATGTTATTTTTAGGGGATAATGCCTATAATACCGGGAAGGATTCAGAATATCAAAATGCTTTCTTTGATGTTTATGACGATATGTTCAAAAAATCCGTGGCTTGGTCCTGCTTGGGGAACCATGATGGCGATTCTGCTGATTCCGCTACGCAATCCGGCCCCTATTATGATATTTTCACCTTCCCTACCGCCGGAGAAGCAGGGGGAACGCCATCGGGAACAGAGGCCTATTATTCCTTTGATTACGCTAATATTCATTTTATAATTCTAGACTCGCATCAGTCCAGTCGTGACATTGGAGGCGCTATGTACAATTGGGCACAGACCGATATTCAAAACACAACACAGGATTGGATCGTAACTTTGTTTCATCATCCTGCCTACTCTAAAGGGTCACATGATTCTGATTTTGATCATCGACCCATTGAAATGCGGGAAAACTTAATGCCCATGTTAGAGGCTAATGGGGTAGACCTTGTTTTAAACGGCCATAGTCATTCTTATGAACGCTCTTATTTCTTGAACGGGCATCAAGGTTTTGCCCATACTTTTAATCCGGATGAAATTTCGAAAGGAGGCCATACCGTTGGGGCCACAGGAAATGGCGACGGTAAGGAGGATGGCGATGGCGCATACCAAAAAACCAGTGTAGCAACAGAAGGTGCTGTTTATATAACTACCGGTTCTGCAGGTCAGATATCGGGAGGAGACCTGAACCACCAAGCGATGTTCTTGTCCTTGAACGAGCTAGGGTCCTGTATTTTGGAGATTGAAGATGATGGAATGGGGGGGCAGAACCTGACCGTAAAGTTTTTAAGGGAAAACGATGAAATCGATGATTATTTCACCATCAACAAATCAGGTATCAACCTTAAAGCAGATGCAAAGGGAACAGAACAAAAAAGTGTAGTGCTATTTTATGATTCCGACAAGGGGTTGATCAATCTAAATTTAGATGCCAAGGAGCGTCTAAAGAAAGTGAAATTCTATAACAACGTTGGGAATTTAGTAAAAAAGAGCAAAAAAGAAAGTATCAATGTGCGTAAGTTGCCAAAAGGCACGTATGTTATTGAAATTACCACAAACAAAAAGACGTATAATGAAGCTGTTATGATAGAATAATTTGGCTCAATTAATTATTTTTAAATGATATTTGTGCTGTATCCTATTTAAAGGTTTTCTTAAGGAAAGAAGGAAAATGCATAGCTATTATAATAGCAAAAAAAGGGTCCAGCACTCTAGTATTAAATGAAAAAGACAAGCAGTTTATTAGAGGCAATTTTTATTGGTCTTTTAATTTTGTCCAGTAAAAGGGCATTAACCCTTATCAATCTGATGCTGTTTCGAAAAATATAGCAGAATTATATGTCTCTAATTTTTATAAATTTCAAAAAGAAGTTGAATTGTTGGCGCAACTTGCCCATAATTCAACTTCTTTTACCCAATTGAAGTTCAAAAACAATTTGCAAAAACTAGATTGGTCTATAAAGAGATTGAGTTAATTTTTGACTATTACCAAACGTTCTACAATGGCACATATTTTAATGGTGCTCCATAGCCAAAAGTAAGCGAGTTTTTTGAAACGGAAGATGGTATAGGCCTTTCTGGTTTACAGGCATTGGACGAAGCTTCCAAAGAGAATATCCTACATAGTAAAGTATTGGCAGACGGACTAAGGGAACATCTTGGAACAGGTTCAAGAATACACCTACCGGTCCACTTAAAATTTAGTCAGGTTATTGAGTGTAATTGATTGGGAATAGTAAGAATCTTTACTCTACACGTAACAGGTTTTGACACCCCAGTATCTGTAAATGCGCTACAAGAAAGTTATGTGAGCTTGCAAATTGTGGAAACTACGTTTTTATTTTTTGAGGCGGATATTCACACCGAGTCCAAAGTCAATTTCAAAGCCATTAAAAAAATCTTTTAAAAGGGAAAAAATACTAGTGTTCACTATCAATTTTAATAGACATCCATTTTTTAAAAATTCCTTCAAAACCGTATTTGTCAGAAATATAGCCTTAACAGCACCTTATATGCATAACGGTTCTTTTAGCACATTGGAAAAAGTTTTGGGTTTTTATTACCTAGGCGGTGGAGCAGGTTTGGGTTTGGAGGTTATCGCCTTTATGGAGACATTAACGGATACTTCTGGATTTATGGTTAATAAGTAATTAGATGGTTTATTTTTGTATCAACGGTAAAACCTATTTAACCTTCCCTATATAGTACAAATTCATTAGCCAATAAAGTAATTTTAGATGGCAAATATAAAGTATATCATTGTCCATCTTTGATTTTCATACCTTATGGCTAGGGCACAATGGACTATAATAAAGTTAATTTATACTGGTGTAAAATGGGATACTATCTATTGGAGCATCCATTTCAATAGTTGTACTGCCGTTTACTATAGCACCATCATCTTCTTTCCATTTGCCATGAAGTAATATTACTTGACGTTTACTCGCTCCCTGCATTACGATAGGAGCTACCAGTATTGATGCTTGACACTTTCATATCCGACATCAGGAAAGGCCAAGGCCATATTTGGTTAATTACGGAATTTTTATAAAAATCCTTCTCATTTTCTTTATACACCCTAGTTGAAACTCCAATATTCTTCTTAAAAAGCCTTATAAAAATATGGAATCGGGGAACCTCACTTCGAAACTTATTGCTTTTACCGTCATTTAGGAATAATGCAGGTATTTGCTAGTCTTTCTGTGTTTTTGAGGTTAAATAAATGCCAGGCCCTTTTTGAATAGGTAGGAGTTTACTCTATTCATACGTTTGTTTCCTTTTTAAGGATGATTTTTTTGCAAAGGATGACCAAAATGTCAGAAACAAATATATCCAATAGGTAGTCACTGCCACTATAACTTTAAAATGCCATTAATGTTCTCCTGAGGTAATACGCGATATAGGTAATGATGATTTAAAATAAAAGTTAAAAAAAAAGAATAAATACTATTAATTAACTATATCTGTATATAAGTATTAGTTTTTAAATTATTTGTATTGGCTTCCATAACAACTTTAGAAGAATTTTACCAAAAGGAACTCTGTAGTGGTGTAACCATCTGTTTATCAGTAGCAATAAAGTGTTTTTTTGTTTGATAAAATTTGGTTTTATCACTTTTCTCAATTCAAATGGGCTTCTTAAAAAGATAGTGCTGTCAATTAACCAAACAAATGCCAATTACAAATGAAAATGAACTATTTTAAAATTTTAATTGCTTTACTGCTAGTTTTTTGCTTTCAGCCCATCTTAGGCCAACAAAAAACGATAACAGGCAAAGTTACCGACGCAAACAATACGCCAATTCCAGGGGTAAACGTTCTTTTACAAGGAACTAATCAGGGAACTCAAACTGATTTTGATGGTGAATTCACTATAGTGGCCAATTCTGGAGATGTACTGATTTTCTCTTATTTAGGTTTGAGTGCAGAAAATGTGACCATAGGTATGGATTCCACTATTTCTTTGGTAATGGAAGAAGAGGCCGGTCTCTTGGACGAAGTTATATTAGTAGGTTATGGGAGTCAAAAGAAAAGTGATATTACCGGTTCCATTAGTTCAGTCAAATCAGCAGACTTATTAGTCCTTCCGACTCAAAGAGTGGATCAATCGCTGCAAGGAAGGGCTGCAGGGGTTTCGGTATTGAATACCGACGGGGCACCCGGTGGTAATACTAGAATAAGAATACGGGGGATGAACTCTATTCTTGGTGGTAATGAGGCATTGATTGTAATAGACGGAGTACAAGGAGGTAAATTGGAGAATCTAAATCCCGATGACATAGAATCAATTGAGATTTTAAAGGATGCATCTGCAACAGCTATATATGGATCTAAAGGTGCAAATGGAGTGGTTCTCGTATCCACCAAACTTGGTAATACTGGCAAACCTATTGTAACTTATTCCTACAATTACGGGTTGCAAAGTATAACAAGAGAATTAGATTTAATGAATGCTACCGAATATACAAGTACCGTTAATGCCGCAATTGCCACAAATAATCAAAATGGTCCGCCAAATTTACCTTTTACTGATGCAGAAATAGCGTCTTTCGGGGAGGGAACCAATTGGCAGGATGCAATTTTTGAAACCGCTCCCATTCAAAATCATCAGTTTTCAGTTGGAGGTGGGACCGAAAATGTAAAATACTTCTTTTCTACAGGGTTTATAGACCAAGATGGAATTTTACTCAATACAAATTTTAAAAGAATTAACTTTAGGAGTAATATATCGGCAAACATAAGTAAACGGATAAAAGTTGGTCTCAATTTGGCCATGGTAGAATCCAAAGGGTCAGTAACACCATTTGGTGAAGATGTAACTTTTTTGGGAAATTCTATTTTAGTAGCCCCAAGATGGGGTGCTCATCTTCCTGTATACGATGAAAATGGTAATTACACAAAACACCCTGTTGAAGGTTATGGTCCCCAAGACACTTGGAATCCCGTTGCGAGCGCTTTAGAAACATCAACAGAAAATTTCTCATTAGACAATCTTATCAATGGCTTTGTTGATATCCAAATTATTGACAATTTGAGCTTTAAAGCTACTGTTGGGCGAAATGTAGTAGAAACCAATAATAGGGTCTATTATAATGGATTAACAATGCAAGGGCTACCGGTAAATGGAAAACCTGGTAATGGATCGATTTTTGACAGTAGATTGGAATTTTGGCAAAATTCCAATCTACTGACCTACTCCAATGAATTTGAAAAACATAGAGTAGAAGTTACTGGCGCATTTGAACAACAGGTGCAAAATACTATATTCAACAATATAGAAGCCAGTCAATTTACTGTGGATGCTACGGCACTTGACGACCTAGCTGGTGCAGATTTTATCATTAACACTTCTGGGGCCTCTAAAAGAGTATTGAAATCATATTTTGGAAGGCTTAATTACGCATTCGACGATAAATACATACTTACGGCTACCATTAGAGCAGATGGATCATCTGTATTTGGTGAAAACAATAAATGGGGGTATTTCCCTTCCACGGCCTTAGCTTGGAGAGTATCAGAGGAAAATTTTTTAAAAGAAAGCTCATGGCTTAGTACTTTAAAACTTCGTGCTAGTTGGGGTATTACGGGCAACCAAGGCATTCCCCCATTCACGTCATTAGCATCTGTATCTTCCGACCCTGGACGTTATAACTACCCATTCGATGGTGGAGACGGAGTAAATTTAGGTTTAGCAATTACAGGTGCCGCTAATCCAGATTTAAAATGGGAAACAACCGAGCAATTAAATTTTGGTGTTGATCTAAGTTTTTTTAATAGTAGGTTGAATTCAACAGTTGATATATACTATAAAGATACCGATGACCTTTTATTAAATAGAATTTTACCAGGTTATACGGGATTATCCTCAATAACGGATAACGTAGGTTCTACTGAAAACAATGGTGTTGAAATATCAATCTCTGGCGATCCTTTTGTAGGTAAGTTTAGTTGGAATACAGCCTTTAATGTATCCTGGAATAATAACTCGGTCGTTGATTTGGGTGGTGACGAAAGAATACAGTTCGGAGGTAGTCTTGGTGGATATGGTGTTAACAGTTTAACATTCTTGGAAGCTGGAGAGTCATTTGGTAGTTGGTACGGTTACGAATTTTTAGGTATATGGTCAGAAAATGAAAGATCTCAAGCGGCAGAATTTGGCCAATTACCTGGAGATCAAAAGTTCAAAGATGTTTCTGGGCCTGATGGAATACCGGACGGAAGAATAGATACCTCTGATATTGCGGTAATAGGAAACGCTCTTCCAGATTTTATCTATGGATGGAACAATGCATTCAAGTTTAATAACATTGATTTATCTTTCTTGTTCCAGGGCTCTCATGGAAATGAGGTTTTTAACCAAGGTAGAATTAGAATGGAAGCACCAGGTGATGGAGCTAGTAGTAGATTATTGGACCGTTGGACTCCAGAGAATCAAGATACTGATATCCCTGCGTTTATTGATGCTCGTACACGATTAGATGCTAATTTAACAAATATGGTGTCGCTAGGGTCCTCACAAAATGCAACTAGTAGATTTGTAGAAGACGCCTCTTATTTAAGACTCAAAAACATTATGTTGGGCTTTAATTTTCCAGACGAGCTTACCAAAAAATTTAAATTGAATTCACTTCGTACCTTTATTAGTGCTACTAATGTTTTCACTATTACAGACTACACGGGGTATGATCCCGAGGTAAGTTCTTTCAACGGCAATGACGCTCAGGTTGGTGTAGATTTAGGAAACTATCCCATAGCAAAAACAATATCAATTGGTTTACAAGTATCATTTTAAAAAAATATCATGAAAAAAAATAAATATGCATTACAACGTATTAAAGTGGTTTGTTTGTGTTTTGCTTCGGTATTATTAAGCTGTGAAAACCTAGAAGAAAACCCTACTTCGTTTATTTCACCAAATAATTTTTATCAAACAATAGGTCAGGGCGAAACAGCCTTGGCTGCTTCCCTATCAGCGATATGGAATGAATGGAGTAACTACGGGTACTCATATGGCTATCAGTTTTTTAAGCATGCAGACGACCAGATGAATTATCGTGATTTGATAATACCGGCTGATAAAGGGGATTATCTTTGGAGGGGACACTACACGGCTTTACTAAACATAAATGCCGTTCTAAAATCAATCAGAGAAAATCGAATGGAAGGTGAACAAGAAGAAATTGATATTCTAGTTGGCCAGGCCAAGTTTCTTCGAGCTTATAATTATTTTATGCTTGTGAGATTGTTCGGAGGAGTTCCATTATACACAGATGAAAACGAAGACCCTACAAGCAATCCTTTAGCAAGAAGCTCAATTTCTGAAGTCTATGATTTAATAACTAGCGACTTAATTGAGGCTCAGTCAAAACTCCCTGTACAATGGCCTGATAAACCAGGAAGAATTACAAAGTATGCGGCTTCGACTCTCTTGGCAAAAGTATACATTACAATGGCTACCGCTCCCCTCAACGCAACGGAAAACTATGCAAATGCTCGAGATGTAGCACTGACTATTATAAATGCAGGTGATAGTCCATATGGTTTACAGGAAAATGTACACGACGTATTCAAAAAAGAAAATAAGTTTGGTAAGGAGATGATTTGGTCATTTCAAAGTAACAGTGAAGACGTTCAAACGAGTGCCAATATATGGGGTCCTGGAGAGATGGGTGGATGGAGTGATTGTATCAGTAATGCATTTTTCGAAGAGTCTTGGCCAGAACAACCAAGAAAAGAAGCTTATTTACTCACTGAGTTAGTCCTTGATGATGGAAGTATTTTACCATATCAAGAATGGGGGGCTCAGAGTCCAGCTTGTAAAAAATATATGATGCCCTATATTACCATAGAGGAATGGAATTCCTATGTAAGCTACGCCAACTTTCCTATTCTAAGATACCCAGAAGTTTTATTGATTTTTGCAGAAGCTGAAAACATGGTAAACAACGGACCAACACAGGCAGCAGTAGAGGCTATAAATCAAGTAATCGATAGGGCCAACGGATGGGAAGAAAATCCCAATTATCCTAGAGTAACATTGGCTATGTCTGCCGAAGAGTTTGATGACGCGGTTATAAGAGAACGAAATTTCGAATTGTGCTTTGAATTTGATCGTTATTTTGATTTAATACGAAAAAGAATACTGGATGTAGTTAACCCTGAAACAATTGAGAATTTCTCTGAAGATGATTATCTTTTTCCAATTCCACAACTTGATTTAGCTGAAAATCCTCTGTTAACGCAAAACCCCGGCTACCCAAGTCCATGATTATAATAACATAAAACAATAGCTTATGTCAGTCTTAGATTAAAATTAAGGTAATTAAGTTATAAATAATTTAACACCCCAATTAAAGAGTTGCAAACTTTTAAATAGGGGTGTTATTATACTAATAATATCAAAACTGAAACTGTTTTTGTGATTAATACTTCGCAAGTATTCTAATACTTTCATTTGATGCATAGTAGATTAAATATGACGAGGGCGACCAGTCCTACTACCTACATGTCTCAGAAATAGACATTATGATCAGAGAAACCCTTGCTGGATAAAAAGAAAAAAAGCATTGCAGATATACTCTATCGTACAGGTATTTTAGATAAATGTAATGGGGATTTTTTCTCTGAATTTTACCTTCTCCATATTGAATTACCTGTTACCCGTAAACATAGGTTTGAAGTATTCTCGGTTCCTTTGTGGAAGATTGCCATGTACTGGGCAATATGTGAGCTTGCAAATTATGGAAACTACGTTTTTATTTTTTGAGGCGGATATTCACACCGAGGCCAAAGTCAATTTCAAAGCCATTAAAAAAATCTTTTAAAAGGGAAAAAAATACTAATGCCAACTATCAATTTTAATGATTTTGATAGACATCCATTTTTTAAAAATTCCTTCAAAACCGTATTTGTCAAGAATATAGCCTTAACAGCACCTTATATGCATAACGGTGCTTTTAGCACATTGGAAGAAGTTTTGGATTTATATACCTAGACCGTGGAGCAGGTTTGGGTTTGGATGTTAAAACCTAATTTTATCCGATGCTCCATTGGATTTATCACAACAAGAAATTAAGGATATTATCGCCTTTATGGAGACATTAACGGATACTTCTGGATTTATGGTTAATAAGTAATTAGATGGTTTATTCTCATATCTAATGAGAAAACCTACCCGGTAGGTGGGGTTTACTGGAAATAACACGCATTGGCAAGCCTGTATACACTATGGTTTCAATATTTTGCTTCGTTGGTCTAATTGGTATCTGCCATTCTACTGATGTTGGTCATATGCGACAATTGGCACAAACTAATGTCAAAGCATGGAATTGGGCATTAGATTCTCCCCCAAAACTAGATAATGGAACAGCCTGTATCGCTTCTATAAAGCCAATACTAATTTCATCGCATGTGTCATAATAAAGAATACCGAAAACTTTATGATCTAATAATAAAGCTTTTAAAAAGCACTTTTAACTTTCATTTCCGAATTTATAATTTGATCAACCGCTAGCCTGTATTTTACAGGGTTTGAAGCTTTTTTTATGGCCTTATACGTTTTCTGTGGATGCGAGGTAGATTGGGAAAAGAACTCCCAAAAGCCTAGCATTTTCATTTTTATAGGCGTTGGCCCGGACAGGTACTCGTCATATTGCTGGTAAATAGTGTCATGAAATTCCGAGAAAATAGACCATCGGTTGGAGGGATATTCCGTAGTGCTATTTTTTATCATACTGGGCAAAAAAGGATCGGCAATCATACCACGGCCGATCATAAAATGATCAATACTGGGAAACCTTTTTTCTATGGCTTTAAAAGCGGAAACGCTAGTAATGTCCCCGTTATAGTACAACTTATGTTTGGTGCTACTGATGCATTTTTCGAATGCCTCCAGATCTACAGGTCCTTTGTAGAGTTGCTTTCCAATTCGGGCGTGAATGGCAATGCTTTTAAGCGGGTATTGATCTAATATAGGAAAGGCATCAAGAATTTCCTCTGGGTTTTCATATCCCATTCTCATTTTCATAGAAACCAAAATGTCCGTTTCATTGTGTGCTCTGTGCAAAACTTCGTTGATTCCTTTAGGATTGCAAATTAAGCCAGAGCCCATTCCAGACTTGGTAACCATGGGGTATGGGCATCCTAAATTCCAATTTAATTCTTTATAACCCAGACTTTGAACGTATTTGGCCACATATATAAACTCATCGGCATTGTTAGTAATTACCTGAGGAATCAGTGCTAGTGAAGCATTGTTCTCAGGTAATAAATCGTTTTGATAGGATTGCTTAATTTTTAGCTTACCATTTAGTCTAATGTATGGCGCATAAAAAGTATCAATACCTCCAAAGTAATGGTTGAAGGCATTACGAAACCTGAAATCGGTAAAACCTTGTAAGGGTGATGAAAGTAGGGTAGAAGCCATCTTGTTGTTTAGCTGGACAAAGATAGTATAATTGGTGGTTGTTTTGGTTTAGGGATTAAATGGCTTTTTTACGGGATTTCTATAATAATGCTATTTCATTTATTAACCGGGGTCTTTCTGAAAACTATTTTAAATACCTTTTTCGGGAGTGTCATTTAGGGGAGACCGCTTACTTTATGATTTTTGTAAAAAAAGATTTTCCGCGGTAGTTCTACTAATTATATTTCCAAGGCATTATCACTAAACTCAACATTTTACTCTAAATATTATTTTATTTGATTCATTTTTGAATTCGAGTGTTTAGTTTTTTGCCAACGGTCTGCGCTCTATGTACAATACGGGAGCGGACCTGCGCTTTCCATTCAGATGATTGAGACCCGCACGCCTAGACTGTCCCGCACTTCATGCCAGGGGTGGTGTGTGGGGAGAGAGGCGCTCCGTTATTTGATGGCGGTGCCATCCACTCGACGGTGTATCGCCAATTCCTGTGTTTAGTAACCGTCGCTCCAATTATCTTACAATTATGATTTAGGAATTAATAATTTAAAAGATTTGTTATCATGTAAATTTTCAAAATGTTTTTCATTTAGTAGTTCGTCTTCCAGGGTATCTGACAATTCAATTGCCTTTTTTATATCTTTTAATGCTTCTGTTTGTTTATCCAGTTTTGAATAAGAACAAGCTCGCTGCCAGTATGCCAGAGAGTACTCACTATCAAGCTCAATAGCATTATTTGAAAGATTTAAAGCCCAACGTACTTCTCCTATTTCTAATAATGCGTCAGCTTTATAGGTCATTGCTTCAATATCATCCGGTTTTATACTTAAAATTTCATCATATACCGAAATCTTATCCTCGTCACTTTTTTCTAGTCCAACGCGCATCCATAAAGAGTGAATAGAATTCGTATCTGTTATATTTTTTTGCGTTTCTATGATGACTTTCGAACGTTCCGTCATAATCACCTCAATCTGCTGTAAACGACTTTCATAGTCAGAGGTAAGAGTTTGTATTTTCTTTGCCATATCAATCTTTAGACTCTTCTTAATATCATTCAAAGAACGCCAACCTAAAAGTACTAACAATGATGCTGCTGCTGTTATGATGTAAAAAATGTTATTTATAGTGCTTGTGGTATAATTAATTGCTCTATCTGATGATTCTAATTTAGCTTCAGCTATCTGTTGTGTAACCTGTGCTTTCAAGCTTTGATTTTCCTGTCTTAAACCTTTTATTTCATCAAGGATATATCTTTCAATAAATGGTTTGTATAATGGTTGTTCTAAAGTATCTACTTTTACGGTATATTGCGAGAATAAAGTAATAGGTATAAGTAAAAAAAATAGTATTGCTGAAAATAATTTTGACATTATAGGATTGAGTTTATTTTAATTTTCGCGCAAGGTTTATAAAAATATTGACACAGACAATTTTTCATCTTTTTCTTTATTACTTGAAAAAGTAATCCTTGGATATTTCTTTTTTGACTCTTAAAAAAAACGGAAATTCTATGCCTTCTTTAGACAGTCCAGCTTATTGCAGGAAGTCCAGTATTGTAAGAAGGACGGTAGAGACCTCAAAGGGTACCCCGTGCAATTCGATTTCTTGGGATTCAGCTTTCAGCCGATACGGTTCAGATTGAAAAAGGGCGTAAGCTTCCTTCAGTTTGATTGTAAAATGAGCCGAAAATCCAAGGCTCGAATCACGGGAGAATTCCGTAAACTTGCTTTCCATAACAAAACCCAACGCGTGATACAGGATTTGGCAAACCTACTAAACCCAAAGATTCGTGCTTGGGTCCAGTATTACGGAAAGATAAGTCGCAGGAGCTTGCAACAGTATTCTAAAACCTGCACAATCGTATGATCAGATGGATATTGAACAATCAAAGGAAGTAAGATCAAAGCCTTTCAATGGCTTAGGTTTATTACAAAGTCATATCCAAGCCTGTTCTACCATTGGGAATTGGGATACAAACCGGTTTAACTTTCTGATCCTTAACGACTTTATGAGATAGTCCCAATTAGCTACAACGGTTCGGCTGGTATGATTGGTGCGGCGCATAAATCTGACGGATTTCCAGCTAAACGCTAATCAAAAACTTATTGCCCACCAGTATTGAACGGTTACTTGCCCAACGTTGTTATTCAGGCGATCGATGGGGTGGGTTTAATTTTACTTTTTCTGTGCTAAAGCTAAATATATAAGATGTAGCGATCTTATAAATATCGGTTTCGCACTAAAGTTCGCATTCCGTTCAGGTTTTATTGGTCATAGTTATTTTGTTATAATTACAAATTAACCAGAGAAAAGACCATTTCTTGATACTTCAGAAGTTTTGTCCAAAATAAACAAAATTAGATCTGCTTGTTGTTTTGATTTAACAGTGAAATTTTCGTCTTCAAAGATGACAGCATCTCTTGTTTTAAGATGTGTTTTGTTCGAAAGTTCTAAATCACCGGTAAATACGTAGAGATAGCCTACTTGATTAGATTTTAATTTAGGTACTTCTATTTCAATATTGTATTGTAATCTGGTGTCGAACACTTCAATATCGGAATTGATTTTTAATGGAGCATTTGATGTTTCATTTGCTCCAATTAATCTCCAGTTATTAATACTATACATTTCCTCAAAATGATGAAACTGCACTTTAGGTTGTAATTCATCTTTTCTTGGTCTCATAAATATTTGAAGCATTTCTGTAATTTCTCCTTCATTTGGCACAGCTTCTTCGTGATAAAATCCAGAGCCAGCATTCATCATCATTAAATACTGATTATGTATAGATACATTACTGCCCTCACTATCTTTATGTATCATTTCTCCTTTTCTTATATACGAGAGAATTTCATCGTTTTTATGTAAATGCATCGGTATAACCATTTTACCTTCTAGTGTAGCGTGATCCACTCTGCCTAATTGATATAATCCGTGGTCATTATGGTTTGGTAATGTATTACCTATTTCAAGCAAGCGGATTATAAATTTGCCTCTATCTATTATTTTCTGTTCTGATGCGGGAATGATTTTAATCATACTATTAATGTTTTAAAAAGGCAGCTATTAAGAGAATAACTGCCTTTTTTAATTTTGTTTTATTGGTTAGCTGCTTTTTGTGCTGCCGCTAAACTGCTAAATAAATGCCCGTATGCTTGCAAATGTTCGGCATATAGCCCTCCTAAAGCTTGACCAGTTGGATTACGCCAATCTTTTTGTAATTCTGCAGAAACAGACATCCAGCTTGTTACTTTTGCTCCCGCTTGTGTAAGTCTAGCAACCGTAGTGGTTTGTGCAATTTCACTCCAGGTACCAGATGAATCTATTACTGCGTATACATCATAACCTTCTGCTAATGCAGATAAGGATGGAAAAAGCACACAAACATCTGTAGATACTCCTGCAATAATAAGTTTTTTTCTTCCAGTGGCTTCCACCGCTTTTTTAAATGCTGTATTATCCCAAGCATTAATTTCTCCTCCTCGAGAAATATATGGGGCGTCTGAATGTAGCTCTGCAATCTCTGGTAAAAGTGGACCGTTAGCGCCATCTTCTGCACTGGTGGTTAAAACGGTAGGTAAATTAAATATTTTTCCAATTTTAGCAATAGCTAAGGCGTTATTTTTCCATGTCTCTGGACTCATATCTCTTACACATTGAGCAAGTCCTGTTTGATGATCTACCAATAACAAGGCTGCATTATCTGAATTTAGCGTTTCAAATTTAAAATCGTTCATTGTTTATAATATTTAATGTTAATGTTTTTTGTTGAATAGAAATGTAGTTGGCTTCCTTTCAATAACTCTTATGTCTAATTATTTAGAACTCGGTTATTTTTAAAAGCACGTCTTTTCTATTTATATGAATTACTATTATTTTAAAAGCTTAGGAAACCTAAGTACGGTACCCGCATATAATAGTACAGATACAAGTATTCCTGCAAAAGGAACTTTGCCCGCAACAACCTCTGCAACAATAATACCTCCTACAAAAGAGCATAATAAATAAAATCCTAATTTTTGTGTTTTAGGAATCCAGTACAACGCCAATATGATGAGTTCAAGAATACCTACAAACAACGTTTTGTCTCCCCAATTGGTTACTGCATTCATGTTTTCTACAATAGGTGCTGCCAGAAACAATTTCATTACACCGGCCATGATAATTTGAATACTAAATAGGGTAGACATTGCGTAACCCGCTATTTTTTGTGTTTTTGAAATACTTGTGTCGTGATAATTTGCCATGTTAACTTTTTAAATGATTTATAATGATGCAAAGATGCCATCATCTAAAAAGTTGTGCATTAATGTAGATTAAGAAATAAAAGAATCGTTTATTTTTTTAATCGATTTCTTTTTACCGTAGAAAGTGCCTCAGGTGTAATACCTAGGTAGGAAGCAATCATTTTTTGAGGAACACGTTGCACGATATCTGGGTAGGTTTCTATAAAATCTTCATACCGTTCAATTGCCGTAGCACTCATTAATTTAATAATTCTGTTTTGCAATACAGATACACGCTTGATTAATTTATTAGAATCCATTATAATAGGATTATTTTTTTCGATAGGAATAATTACTGAATCTTCTAAAACATCAATAAATAACTGACAAGGTTCATCTATGGAAACTCCATCACCAATGAGCCAATTTTCAGGAGCAAACATAAAAATATGTTCTTTCCCATTTTCATCAATGGAATAACTCCTTAGTAAGCCAGATTCAACCAAATATACTTTACTATTTAGGTCTTTAACGTTTTGCAGAATTTGTCCTTTTTTTACTTGAATTCTTTTCAATTTACCCATTTTTTAAGGTAATGTTCAATATAAGAAACGTGGGGTAGGAGACATACCCTATCGTTTCGGTCATTACTTGGTTAAAGATAAATATTTTGATTTTAGCTTTTTGTAATAAACGCCATATTTTATATTTGGCGCACTTTATTTATATTCACAAATCTTTCGATTTAGCACAAACACTATATGTTTTTTAAACCTTATTTGTAAGCTTCCCTAATAGTAAGGAGCAACCGGACCCGGTTCAGTCAACACGGTCTTTATGTTTGGCCGTACCGACCACACGAAGACTTAGTTATTGCCCACAGTATTTATTTTTCCAGTTTTAATAATTCAGCATATGGATTTCCTTTAATCCTAATAATTTAGCAAAAGCAGGTTCCGTTTTTACCCCGTCTGATTTTAATTCTTTCACTCTTTGTTTAAATTTAGAACCTTTTTCTTTTAAAATTCTATTCTCAATTATCATATGGCGATAAGCGTTTTGCTTTTCAGTTGGAATATTTTGTCCAAAAACCTCAAATAAAAAGTTATCCGTTTTAAATTCCGCAATAGTTGCATCAATTCCATTTTGCTTTATTGAATAAACTTTAAATTCCTTCTTGTCAGAAAAATTTTCTGATAAATACGTGATAAATTCAGAGTGATTTTGACATTCACAAATAATATCTAAATTACTTTCTGGTAAATCAATTCCGATTGGAATAGTTCCAGTCAAAATAGGGTTATATTTTTTAAGTTTCTCTAAAATCTGATACTTTTTGATTTCAAAATAAGCAAGTTTTTGCCTTTCGTTTCTAAATTTCAAATATTCTATATTTTTAAAATTTTCAATCAAATTTCAATTTTTTTCATATTGTAGGCAACGGTCTCGTATAACCGTCAGTTACGGGTTAATGGCAACCGTATTTTTAAAAGGAAGTCTAAATTATGCTATTTAAATCTTGCCTTCCTATGATTGCCATTATTATAACAGTATCTTCATTTATTTAGTTGTATATGCTGTCCGACCCGCACATACATCTTCGATATCCGTTTTTTATAAAATCCACTGACTCGAATGAAAATGGTCTTTGCGCAATGATTTCAAAATACTTGAAAAACGAGTCGAAATATTTGTCCGCTTGGGCCAGCCCGAATTTTTTAACTCCGTATTGATGAATCCTTATTAGGGCTTCTTTTGCTGAATTGCTTAGTCTGTATTAGCACAAATGCATAAAATAACCGATTACAAGAATGTAATCGGTTATTAGGAAAGAATCTAAAATTCTGTATTGTAGTGTTTAATTTTTTACTTTTTATTATTATCATTTAATTCAAACCAAAAATCTATAGTTGCTACCTGCACCGTTTCCCTTGTTTGAGTCGATCCACCTCTGTTTCCAGCACCACCACGGCCACCTCCACCACCTCTAGAACGTCCGCCTTGACCACCGCCTTGTCTACCACTCATACCCATATTGGCTTGTTGCTTGTTTTCCTTTTGTTCTTGCTTGGTGGAAACAACTCCAATAGATAATTTTGAGAGGTCTTCATTTTCTATTACAATTTTGGAAGCAGGGATCTTTAAATGGTATTCTAAAATTGGGCCCACCTCCGTACTTTCTTCATAACTATAATTCATTTCAATACCCAAACTATTTAAATCCAAATTAAAATCTTGGGATGAATCGTAGCTTGTATAATTTGCCGTTTTTGGAAGGTTTTCTAGCATTTTATTGATATCCGGACCATTTGGCTCGTCATTTCCGCTACGCTCACCTCTTTCAGTCCTAGTTCCTTTTTCCAGACGCTCTGTTTTTAGAGGGTACTGTATGCTTACATTTTTCTTTTTCTTCCCTTTTACATCAAAATATATTGTGTAACCACGTTGAAGCATAGATTGCATGGTCTCTTTGAACTCTGTATGAAGTGTTACATACAAATCTTTACCATCAAAAATTGCATTGTATTCAATATTATCTTCACTCCCCATAAACGTTGATTCATCCTGGGCAATAATAACACTACAAATTAAGAAATGTAGGATAGCTAATTTTATTTTCATAGTTATTGTTTTATTTCAGTCTCGTTAATTTTAGTTTTTCTTGGTCCCAATTTTTTATTTAGCTACAAACACTCCTATAGCCATGAAACCTACCTCCATATTTTGGGAATTACAGTTAAATCATCTTGATAGAAAGAAAACTGACATTTAAAAAATCTGGATGGATGAGCTATAATTTTATCTTTTGAATGAATTGATGTAACACTTCAAAGGTGAAATTTTATCACATTTTATTATAAACCGATAGACGTTTGGGCTAATTGTCTAGACAGAAAGTCTTTTTTTACCGATGAGATTTTTTTGATTTTATGGACTTGAAATTTGTTAAAGTCCTTCCTTAAATTTATTTGACTCTTTGTGAATATAAATTTTGCATCATTTTAAAATGAATAATATTCAAGTTATTATAGAACTCTATGGGGGTAGTTAGAATTCTTAATTCTTTTAAAAATTCCTTAACGCCTAGATGTCCTTTCTTTTACCTATCCAAGGCACTAACCCCGTATAACCTGGTATAAAAATTAACATCTTCACTAAACAATAAAGCTATATTGTTCAGGTCTGTTATATTTCCAGTTTCCATATATTTTATTTTAAATTCGAATTTTATACTGTCCTTTTTTTAGGTAAGACTACATTTTTAGGGAAGGCTACAGCCTGCTGTACGTACTGCTGATAATGATATAGAAAGGTAAATCCCGGGTGGTTCCGGGCCTTGTTGACCCCCTCAAAACATTGCATGAGCTCTTCGTAGCGACTATTATCTATAGTGGTATGGGAAGGGAACAGGGCTTCAAGGGCCCCATTGTCAAGGGCCAACAATTCTTTAAGGGGACGGTCGCAGGACCCGAACAGCCGCATATAACTATTTACGGTGTTACGGGAGATGCCCAAGGTCTTACCTATCTTACGGTTGCTGAAACCGTCCAGGTGCAAAGTGATGATCTGTTTTAAGTCCATTGGATCAAGTGTATTGGCCATATCGCTAGTTTTTTAGCGACAAGGTAATTGTTACTTGATCTCTCAAAGTGGCACAGATCGAACCGATATCACTGGCACAAAACAAACCGAAATGGATTGCATTGCCAGCCAAAAGTGGCACAGATCAAACCGAAATGCCTGGCACTATAACACCGAAATGGGTGGCACTAAACGAACCGAAGTATCCAACTTATTCTTATCGTTTGTAATAAGCTACAATACTAGCCTTTGCTAATGTTTGATTCCAAAGATTAAAACCAACAATGGCTGGATTTATATTTTCATCAAGTCCTAATTTATCTGTTTTTAATGCATAAACAGTAATTATATATTGGTGAAATCCGTGGCCTTTAGGTGGACAAGGACCTCCAAATCCATTTATTCCATAATCAGTTATGCTTTGAATAACTCCTTTAGGTGTTAAATTTAGTTCAACATTTCCTGCATTAGTTACCAATTCATTTACGTTAGCAGGAATATCAAAAACGACCCAATGCCAAAATCCACTTCCCGTTGGTGCATCTGGGTCGTACATTGTGATTGCAAAACTTTTTGTTCCTTCAGGTGCATTATTCCACATTAGTTGAGGCGATTTGTTATCTCCAGTACACCCAAATCCATTAAATTCTTGTGTCTTTGTTGCTTCTCCACCTAAATCGTTACTTGATAAGGTAAATGTTTTTTGTCCGAAACTTGCTGTTGTGAAAATTAATGACAACATTAAAATTAAACCTGTTTTTTTCATTTTATTATGTTTTAATATTGGATACAAAATTAAATGTAAAATGAAAAGGGAGACATAGTTAAACGCTCAAAAAGTGTCGCAAAAAGCTCATTTTGTTTGGTGCTGTTTAGGTGTTTTATTGTATTTTGATTTATAAGCCTGAATAAAGCTCGATAAATTTTCGTAACCTACTTCAAAATATATTTCAGAAGATTTTTTATGTTTTTGATTGAGCAAATAGTAAGCGTGTTCTAATCTTTTGTTTTGAAACCATTTGATAGGTGATTCAGAATAATGTTTTTCAAATTCTCTTTTGAAAGTTGATACGCTCATATTACATAAAAAAGCTAATTCTTTCAATGTGAGTTTTTTCAATTGATTACTCTCAACAGTTCGAGTAAAGTTTTGATTAAGATTGTCATTATTAGACTTTAAAGAATGTAAAATATGAGTTCCGTGTAATTCTATAAGATAGAGCATTATCTCTTCAAATTTTACTTCAATTATTTTTTTTTGTACTGTTTTTGAAAGTTTGGTAATATCTATTAAGCTATCAACAAAGCGTTTAATAAAATTATCATACTCAAATGAATAAACAGATTTATATTCGTTCTGTTCAATATTATTTAATTCAAATTTTTGAATGAATTTTGATAAGGTTTCGTTAGTGAAAAATAAAAGAATACTTCTGTAATTTTTAATTTCTGATAATTTTTCTGTCATCAAACAATGACCAGATTTCATAATTAAAAACTTATGATTATCAATAGAAAGGTCTGAATTATCAAAAATCACTTCTTTGTTTCCTTCAATTAAAAAACTAAATGTATTCTGATTTAGAATAATTTGCTGTTTGGAAATTTCCTTTGAACTACAATAGTCATAAACTAGAACAGTCTGTGAATTTTCAGAGTTTAGTGATTCTGGTAGTTTAATTATATCCATTCTTCTTTTCTGGGTTTCGTGAGGTATTGCACACAACGGTCTTGTATATGGTTTGTTGCGTGTTACAGCAACTAATTTAGCAAATACAAACCGAATAGAAAATCCGTCCTGCCACGCTTTAGGGCGTGGGAGTATTTTCGTAAGTAGGCTATAATTAGCAATGAATTATACATGTTGTTGTATGTAGTATTTTAATTAACTCTGGCAGTCGGCTTTTCATTTAGCTAACTTCGATTTTGACGGAATTATTTTACATTCAACAGTTTAGTAGAAAATTAAATTAATCATTTATTGTATCGCTAATTTTATCAAGATTCAAGCTATTTGCCATAGCATTGAAAATTTCGTAATAAGCACTTTCATTATCAAATAAGACTTCGTGAGAGCCTTCTTCAATAATTTTTCCTTTTTCCATAACAATCACATTTTCTGCATCTATAATTTGTGATATGCTATGTGATATTATAATTACTGTTCGTCCTTCTTTTATTGAGTCTAAACTCTTTTTAATCTGCTCTGTTGCTATTGCATCCAAGCTTGCAGTAGGTTCATCAAGAAAAATAATTGGTGGATTTTTCAAAAATAATCTAGCAATGGCAACACGTTGTTTTTGTCCTCCTGATAATAAAGTAGCTTTTGAGTTATAGCCGTCAGGTAAATTTATAATTTGCTCGTGGATATGTGCTTTTGTGGCGGCTTCAATTACTTCTTCGTGAGAGGCGTCTTCTTTTCCGTAAAGTATATTTTCTTCAATGGTTCCGTTGAAAATGTGATTTTTCTGTAAGACCAATCCAATATTGTCTCTAAGCCAATGCGTATCATATTCTTGTAAATCAATTCCATCTAAATAGATAACTCCAGAAGATGGTTTATAAAATTTATCTAATAAATTAACTACGGTACTTTTTCCTGCACCACTCAACCCAACTAAGGCATTTATGGTATTCGGTTTAATGGTCATAGAAGCATCGAATAAGGCTTTGGTACCGTTTGGATAGGCAAAGTCTACATTTTTCAATTCAAATACACCTGTTACTTTTTCGGGTATATATGTACCGCTAAACTCTGTTTCATCAGCATCCATAATGTCAAAAAATGCTTCAGAATAAATCAAGGCATCATTTACTTCGTCATATATTTTATGTAATTGACGAATAGGCGCAGAAACATTATTGAATAATAAAATATGAAACATTATTGCTCCAATAGTCATTGTACCATTCAATACAAAATAGGCAGTTAAAACGATAATGATAACGACTCCAAATTGCTCGATAAAGGTTTTAACACCATTAAATATAAAACTCAACTGACGCGTTTTCATTTGATTTTCTGTCATCTCCAATTGAATGGCTTCGTGTTTTTCACTTTCGAGGTCTTCTCTAGTAAATGATTTTATAACTGTAATAGAATTAATCAAGTCTATTATTCCGTTATTTCTTGATTCTCGAAAACTTCTCATTTGCCGTCTAAAGCCTTTTAATTTTTTGGCTTGTAAACTACTTATATAGAAAAATACAGGAATGATTCCAAGACTCACAATGCCAACATAAATATTGGCTTGAAACATAAAAACTAATGCTATAATAGCAGTTGTGAATAAAGGAAGAATATCAATAAAAAAATTTTTGACTAACAAGGTTAGGCTCGATACACCTAAATCAATTCTTGTTTGTAATTTCCCGCTTTCATTTTCGGAAGAGCTATAAAAAGCCATTTCATAGGTTAGTATTTTATCTACTAATTGTTGAGCAAAATCTCGAGAAATATAAATTTTCATTTTCTCTCCATAAAAATTTTGTCCAAATTGCACGATAGCATATAATAATTCCTTAGATAATAGAATTACACTAATTGTAATTAAAAGCGAGAAGCCATCTTGCAACGTTTTATTCTCATTTTTCAATAAAGTAAGTTCATCTACAGTATAACGCAATATCAATGCATTTACTTGAGCAAGAAATGCACCGATGAGTGTTAAAACCAAAGTCGCTATAACTAAATGCTTATATGGTTCTATGTAATTGGCTAACTTTTTAAAAAGTTGAAAAAGACTAATGTTAGATGATTTTTTCTGTTTTTTCGCCATAGTATTTATAGAACTATATTTTTTTTACTCTTAATTTACTGCTAAAGTTAATAAGAGTAGTAGCGGATTATTATTCTGATTACATATACCTAATTAAAAACAAAATATTGCTTGAAAATAAAACTTGAACCACTATTACTTTAACAACTTGTTTTGTATAGTTCGTTTGGGACTATATTTTTATTAAAAGGTTTATGTGTTGCCATATGTTCGTTAAGACACATAGTTTACAAAGTTAAAGTCACATGCTTTTCGGATATCAAGATACTGAATTAAACATAATAGAAGTTGGAATCTACACCCGAACCGCTATTGCTTCTATACCTTGTTCTATACCGTTTCTTTCTCTTTCCAATCGTATTTTAAATATTTCAAAGCATCTTCCAGAGCTTTTCTTGAAGGTTTAGGATTAAATTCCAATTCTTTTCTTGATTTACTTATATCATAATCCTGTTTTAAGCCATAAAACATATCCAAATAATGTCTCTGTAATAAAGGTTCTTTTCCTGTAAGTTTACTACTAAATTCCATTAAGCCAGCAACAGAGTACAATAAACATTTTGGTACTTTTTTAGGTGTTTTTAATTTTAGTTCAGGATATAATTCTGATGCTATTTTAACCGTATCTTGTAACGTAGTGTGTTGTTCGTTCGATAATATATAACGTTCTCCATTTCTACCTTTTTGCATAGCGCTATACATACCAGAAGCTACATCTTTTACATCTACCCAATTTAAAGTTACGTTTGTGTCTACAGGTATTTCACCATTTAGAACCTGTAATACAAGGTTGTTAGTATAACTTAAATTATAGGCTTTAGAACCAATCATAGCAGAAGGTAAAACAAGAATAGTTCTTATAGCATACTTTTTCCCCAAGTCTAAAGCTAGCTTATCCGAATCATTTTTAGAATTGTAATACCAATTTCTTCGGTCTCTGTTATATCCATTGTCCACATTAGCGGGTAATTTTGTAAAATCCAAGCTAGCTACTGAACTTACATAAACGATATTCTTGACGCCACATTCTTTTGCAATATCAAACACATTTTGAGTTCCTTGCATATTATTATCATAAATTTCAGTTTTGGGGTTTTTAGCCCACATACTGAAATTTGCAGCCACTGCATATAAGTTTGTAACTCCTTTAAAAGCTTTTTTTAGAGATTCTCTGTCGGTAATGTCAGCTTGAGTAACTTCACAATCTAACCCTTTAAAAGGTTCAGTGTTATTAATGTTCCTTACAGTCGTTCTTACTTTCTGGTTGTCGGAAAGTAGTAATCTAATTAAGTTGTTTCCTAAATGTCCGTTTCCGCCAGTTACTAATGAAATTTCGTTGCTCATAATTCTTAAATTTTGTTTAAGCAAATTTCGATACCTTTTAAGAGCTTAGAAATAACATTTGTTAGAAAGCGATTTGTTTTCTGATACGACTTAGGGATTGAGGTTCTATCCCTAAATAAGAAGCGATATTGTCAACAGATACATTCAAAGCTAATGTGGGATACTGATTTACGAATTTTAGATACCGTTCTTTCGCAGTCAAAATTTGAAAATCTTTAACGCGTTCTAATTTGCAACTTAGATGTTCGTTGGTTACTTCTTTGACAAATATTGCCCAAAACGTTGTTTCCTTTTGCAAAATATCAAAATCTGGTTTTGATATTTTTATAAGACTACAATCTGTGATCGTTTCATAATAATCTAATGACGGTGTTTCTGTCATAAAACTATCTAAAGATGTAAAAAAATCTTGCTCCCCTACGAGATGCTGTATGACAATCTTTCCGTCAACATTTTGATACCCTTTTATAATTCCAGTATCTAAGAAATAAATATATCGCTCAACTTTTCCTGCTTTTAAAAGATTAGTTTGAGCTGGAATTTCTTCTGAAACTGAATATTTTTTAATTAAATCAATATCGTTTTGAGTTAAAGTAATTCTCGATTGGATGTTATTAATTAGATTTTCCATTGTTGTTTTGTAATGGTATAGAACGGTTAGTATAAGAATTGTAGCCGATTGCAGGGCACTTTCCTGTCAAGGTACAAGAAAGTTGAAGCGGGGGCTACAACCCTTAAATTTATTGCTTTATGGGCTATTATATTTAAATATTATTATGCTTTCGTTCATAATTTTCAATTCATACTTAATTTTTTCATACGGTTAGATTTTTCTTTATTTTTTTTCTGGAATCGGTTCCCAAGCAGAATTAAGTTCTCTTACAATGAGAGATGAAATGGTTGTGGTTCCCCCGATACTGAATATCTCCAGTCCTCTTTCAGATGCTTCTGGTCTGAAATAATTAGTAAAAGTATATCGGCCCCTATCTATAAAGGCCTCCAAGGAGGTGCGATCCACCAAAATCCTAAAATTAACTTTGTTTCCTAGGGGTAACATGGAAACAGATTTATCTTCAAAAGTTGCTCCGGTTACACTTACGCTATTATTATATTTATTAAAAGCAATGACATTTTCACCTCTTACCTTTAGTCCGAATTCTGTTGCAGAACCAATTTTAAAGGTAACGTCTATGTCAAAAAGATCACCTTCAATAGAACTCAATAGGTTTTCTCCCTCTTCTAATTGTTCTTCGTGCCATTTATAAACCTTGTTGTAAAGTTTTTCAATTTCACGTACTGGGTATTTTGTCAGTTGTATACCCTCAGGAAAGGTTTTTAAACTCAAAACTACAGGGAAAGTCATCTGCTGGTCAAATGGCATGCCGGGGTACTCACCATATCTAAGCCAGGCTATTTGAATTCTGCGGTTGTCACTGTACGGCATATCGGAAAAGGTCTGGTTGGCGGAATAGTATTTGGTCTGATCCAGTTTTCGCATGGGATTGGTGAAGGTGAGTTTTTTGCCGTCAAACTTGGCGGTACCCCATTTTTCCCAATCCATTGCTACCCAAGTCATTTTGGTGCTGTCTCCATCCAGGGGCAATTGAAAAACATCTGGGCAGACATATACATCAGGAACATGACTTGCAAACGTCCAGTTCACCAGATCGGTGCTGGTGTGAATACCCCAACCTTTTTCCCCATTCAGGTTCTGGTATAAAAACATGATCCATTCTTTGGTTGATTCATGCCAAAAGACATTCAGGTCTCTGGCGGATTCAACCCAAGTGCGTTTATTGTCCTCGGGAAGGGAAAGGATCGGGTTGTTGTCGTAACTTGTCCAGTTTAACCCTTTATCAACACTGTAGGCGATGTACTGACCATCGCCCCAAGAGGTAAAGGTTGAAATCAGGGGAGGATGAGGGTCTCTAGACTTGCCGAAACCGGATGTGTTGTTCCAGTCCACCATACCACCACCGGAAAAAGAAGGGCGTCCCTCTTGGGGAGGAATGGCATTGGGTAGTTGTTTCCAGTGTATCAGGTCAGTGGTTACAGCATGCCCCCAATAGGTCTCATTTTTAACAACAGGATTGTGCTGGAACATGAGATGAAACTTTCCATCAAAATAAAACATACCGTTGGGATCATTCAGCCAGCCTTGCTTGGAGGTGAAGTGGAACTGCGGGCGCAGGTTTTCTAGATAACCTTTGCGCTGGTCGCTTTGAATGATATGGTCTATTAGAATATCACCTCTTGTTACGCTGCTGTTATCGGTGATGCGGATTACTGCTTTGGAACCTTTATGCACGGAAACTTCCCATAACTCCCAAACCAGATGGTAGTTGGAATAGGGCCATGAGCGACGAATGACCGAATCATTTACTATTAAGTCGATAAAAATGTCATTTGGATGGCTTCCTCCCCCGATAAGAAATTGTATTGTATTTCTTTCAATAGTGAATTCCGGGGAGGTGAGTGTACCAGTTCCGTCATTACCTCCATTGCCTGAGTTGGCAAAGCGAACCCCTTGCTGGCCGTCTGCATAGGGCTGATCAATAAGCTTCCCTTTTACGGGGGCATTACCAAAAGCCTTGCCGGTGGTTGACCACTCAAGGTAATCACGGCCCTCAAAATCAGCAATCAATAGGTCTGTGGATTGACCTTGGACAGGAACATGGACAAGCAAAAAAAACATACATATTAGTTTCATTTTTTAATAACTCAATAAAGTGATTTGAATTTTCTTCATGTTGCTGTATTATCACTACTTTAATGAAGCATAACGTTGGGCTATGATTTCGGCTTGGAAAATCCCTGCCATGCCGATAGACAGGCGATAGGATTTTTCAAGTTAGAAATCAAGCTGGTTTAAAGTTAGTTTTTTTTTAAATAGGGTAGAAGTAAAGCTGAATTATAGCTATTGTTGTAATCAGTTATTTTTTATAATGATATGGAATATATCTTTCCCATTGCCAAGGCGTAAAGGTATCTCCAATCGTTATTTCCAAAAGTTCTTTAAAAATACTTTCAGCATTATCGCTATTTGATAGGATTATAATTCCACTATTTTTCTCTGGAAAAATGATAGAGTAATGTTGAAAACCTTCTCCGTGTCCTTCCTTAAATGCTCCTTTTCCATAAGGTGACTTTAATAACCCCCAACCTAAACCATAGCTCAATTCTATTGAATCATTTTCATCAGTATCTTCCCAAGCTTGAAAACCGAATTGAGTTTTTGATTTTATTCTGATATTAGATTTTAATAAAACGTTAGTTGTGTCTGAATCCTTACCTGTTTGTTTTAGTACATGTTCTATGAATTTTGAATAATCTTCTATTGTTGTTTCCATAGAACCTGCGGCATTAGCCTCATCTTCCTTATCCTTTGGAATAACTTTTTCTTCTGAAGTATGCCCATTACAGAATTGGTTTTCAAACTTTTTTCTCCAGATATAGCTTGTCATATCCATCTCTAATGGTTTAAAGACCCTTTCTTGGGTTAATTCTTCTAATCCTTTTCCGGTTATTTTTTCAATTACAAATTGTAATAAATTAATTCCTTCACCAGAATAACTGTAACGAGTTCCTGGGTCTATTAAAAAACGTATTTTACCTTCACGAAAAAAATCATTCTCCTTAGTCATCCATCTCCAGTTAGGAAAACCAGTTGTGTGTGACAAACACATTCGCGCAGTAATGTTTTCGTATCGCTTGTCATTAGCTAGATTTTTATATCCTCTCCATTCTTTTTCGAATTTAAAATCGGGAAGCGGCATGACTAAATAGTCCTGAAGAGGCTTGTCAAGCTCTATAACACCTTCAACTACTAGTTGTGCTACAAGGTACCCAAAAACAGCCTTACTAAGGGAAGCGCCATAAAAAACTGTTTTATTGGTAAGAGCATCTTTATTTTCGAAGTTGGCATACCCAAAGGATTTTTGGTAAGCAATTTCATTATCATTAAAAATAGTTATGGAAATTCCAGTGACATTGGCGGAGTCAATTAAAGCTTGAATTTTAGCGGTTAATTCGGATTCAGAAATTTGTGAGCCATCCAATCTCTTTATTTGCTGTTCTTTTGCAGAACATCCAAATAAAAATGAAATGAACAATAATGGCAATAATTTTTTTATCAATACTTTTAATTGTTTACAACGGTTGAGCTATGAACAGTATTGGGGCAAACTAGCGTTTGCTTTCCGCCGCGCACATAGTGAAATCTTTGGGCCCGCCCGTACCGAATGGGAACCTGCCCGACTTTGTAATTCAGGCGGGCGTTCGGGCGGGTTTTGTTTTTTCTTTTTTATGTCCAAAGCGAAATCATAAAGATTTGGCGGACTTTGCAAATAAGTACAAGCCTTTGGTTAAGCACTTACTAGCTATGTTTCATAGGACCCATTGTTGTGGGCAGTTATTTTCTACATACTATCATCCAATGTCTTTCATTCGGGTTTTCTTCAGGTTCATTAATTTCTTTTACTTCTATTATGTTATAGTTTCCAAATTCTTCTTTTACGGCCGCTTCGTCATAGAAATAAAGGTTTAATCCGTGCGGAGAATTGAAAGTGTTTTTTCCTATTTCGTCTCCTATCCCAAATCGCTTATCGTTTATAGATAATGCCACAAAAACCATTAAGCCATTTGGCATTAATTGTGAATAGCAATTCTCAATTAATTTCCATCTGTCGACTTTGTCCAATAGATGAATTAGAGAATAGCAGTAGATAGATTCGAAACGAGCCTTGTCAAAAGGCATATCAGTAACAGAACCGTAATGTATTGTTACATCATTCCCAAAATATTTTCCAGCTCTTTCAATCGCGGTTTTTGATATTTCAATTCCTGTAACATTAAATCCGTTATCATAAAACACCTTTGCATTTCTTCCATAACCGAAACCTGGAATCAAGACGTTTTTAATTTTATTTCTCAGGAACAGCCTAAGGACATTCTTTGAATTGTCAGTCGAACTTTCTCCCCACATCTTATCGTTCCTCCTAAAAGCAGACTCCCAAAATTCATTCATATTTAGGTTGTTTGTCATGATTATTCTTAAGCCCTATGCGTTCACTTCGATTTAATTGCCCACAACGTCTCGGCTAAAGTTCGTTCCGGTAATCTGCCCGCAGGACAGTCCTGCCGAACCTAAAGATAGCTTTTGCGCGTGATTTCCGTTTAGGAAATCTGCAAGCAATGAACTTTAGACGTTGTTACCAATCGTTTCTTATAACTCTAAGACTCCAGAAATTAATTCTTGATATTCTTGAGCCTTGCTGTCGAACCTGTTCTTAATAATAAACCATAAAGAAATTCCAAATATTAAGAATATTCCGCCAATTACGTAGATAGAGGTGTTGTTAATTATTCCTGAAATCATTGCAATTAAAAGGCCTAAACCAAATATTATGTTTGTAAACACTACCAATACCATTAAAAAGTGCTGAGTAAATGAAATTTTTACGTCTGTCACATTTTCAATATCAGTTTTTAATAATTTTCCATTAACGATAATATTATTACTAAATATCAAATACCAAGCATAGAGAATCCGTTTCCGAATTTTAAATGTTATTGAATTATTTATGCTCTCATCCATATTAAATACAAATCCGTTAGCAGGTCCAAGTGCGTCTTCTAATTTCGCACTAATCTCTCTAGGATTACTTTTTACCTTAAAATTCCATTCTTTCATAATATCGTTTTAAATGTTCGTTAAGATACATGGTTTACAAAAGTTATATATTAACCTTTACACTAAATTGGTTTCCAATCTTGTAGCCAGAGCTTTTTATTTTGTAATTATTTTTTCTTTTTTAATTGCCAATTTTGAATATTTCGCTGGCACGTAATTTTCAATTTTGTAAATTATAATCTTTTGGTTAAATGTTTATAAGAAAAGTGATAGTAGAATAATTGTGTTTCCTACTTTATAGAGAGTTAAAGACAATTATTAATTTTCTCATCGATTTGCTGTATCAAAGACCAAATATAAATATGATAATCCTTGATGTGATAATCTCCAGCTACAAATGTACTAGGGCTAATTACATTCTCTAATTCATTAGGTCGTTGGTCAGATATGTTTGCAATGTAATTTACTACTAAACCTATTCTTATGCTAGATTCTCTTTTAAAACGAGCTGTGTACATATTATCAAAGGCAACAAAATTTGCACCATTACTAAAACTATACTGAATGCCTGGTGTTATATAACGCATTGGACTACTTTGTATCCCAAAAATCAAATCGTCTTGAAAAAAAGTGTCATTATTTATATCAGTTGTTCGATATACTAATCCACTATTTTCTAAAGTTTCACTAAACGATGGTAAGGTTGAGTTCGGTTCTGGTATAATCTTATCATTTTCATAACTTCTCCAATAGTGAACACAACCACACTCATTTGTAGTAGTACAAAGCCCTATATTTTCCCACCAACCTCCTAATGTTGAAGTGTTGGACGCATACACATATCCCATTCCTCCCAATGCAGCTGTGACTAATTTTTCCCGTAGTTCTGGATTGGTGTCAAACAAGTCTCTCACCAACATAGCTAATAGAAATGAGCCTTGTGAATGCCCAGCAAGAATAATTTTGTTTCCATTATTATGGTTGTCCAAGTAATTTTTAAAAGATGCTTTTATATCGGAATATGCCTCTAATAAACCTATTGCCCTTTCTTCTTCTGAATGAGAAGAACTTAAGAAAGATGCAGGTGTAGCTTGCCGATATTTTGGTGCAAAAAATCGACCATATTTTGCCAACAATGCTCCTTGAGCCAATACCGTTAAACCAATATAATTTGTATCCTGATTCTCAATGGAAACTGTACTTGGAAATGTAGATGGATTTTCAAGATGTGTTGGATGTACCCAAAAAACATCAACGCCTGTATTTGTAGTGGCGTTATTGCTGATTTCGATATTAGAACTGACACTTAAATTTTCATCAATTACAGCAATATCTAAATCATAAGTTTGTAAAAAATTAAAAGGTTGATTGGGATGAAAATACCAATTAGATATGGTGTTATAGTCAATTGTTGAAATAGGAATATCAATAACATTAGGCTCAGGTTCTTGTTCTTCTTGAGTTGATGAGCAAGAGAGAATAAAAAATATAAATGAAAATATCGAAAGGTATTTCATTATTAGAGTTTTGATGGCTTTTTGACTAATATCAGTGTAAAAGGTTTTATTTGTATTTCAAGTCAATGTTTAAAGTGTCAGTATTTTTTGCACGTTTAATAATTATCCAACTAACAGTTTTTTAACCCAACTAGGGTTAAATTATTGCTAACGGTCTAGTATATAACTGTCAGTTACGGGTTAAATTAGCGATTATTTTCGGTATAGTACAGGTTTTAGAAATTCCGAGTGGATTCGGACGTAGTCGAATCCGCCGTAATTGCGGTTATGCATTGTTAGCAGTTGTGGTTTTGGTTCTATGCTGTTGATTTAGTTAAAAGTATGTCTGAATTCCATTGGTGAAAGGTCAGTTTTTGTCTTAAAAAGTTTGCTGAATGATTGTGAATGTTCAAAACCCAGTTCATAGGCAATTTCGCTTACAGTCAAATTTGTAGTCGATAATTTTTCCTTGGCTTTTTGAATCAGCTTATTGTGAATGTAATGTTGTGTACTTTGCCCTGTTAAAGAACGTAACATATCGCTTAAATAATTTGGCGAAATATTTAATTGTTCAGCAAGAAATTGTACGGTTGGAATTCCTTTAATTAATGCTTTTTCATCGTTGAAAGAATCGTCTAAAATTTCTTCCAGTTTCTGTAAAAAGTCATTATTTACTGCTTTTCGGGTAATGAACTGTCGCTTGTAAAAGCGGTTGCTATAATTCAACAATAGTTCTACTTGTGAGATAATTACATCTTGGCTAAAATCATCAATTCTGTTGTGTAACTCTTCGTCAATTATTTTAAAAATCGAAAATATGGTTTCCTTTTCTTTCTCCGAAATATGCAATGCCTCATTGGCCGAATACCCAAAAAAACCAAACTGCTTGATTTTATTTGCCAATGGATAGCTTAACAGCAAATCGGGGTGAATGAGCAATAAATAACCCGTAGTTGGATTGTAATTTAATTCAAATAGTTGATTTGGTGCGGTGTAAACCAATCCGCCTTCGCCAAAATTATAATAATGGTGTCCATATTTTGCTTGTCCGCAAAGGTCTGATTTTTACGAAATTTTGTAAAAGTTAAGTATATATGAATACCCTAATTCATCAGGCAAGATTTTGATATCCTGAATATCAGTAAAACTTATCATCGGATGCACTGGCTTTGGTAAGCCAAGCACCCGATGTAAGTCGGATAAAGATTGAAATATTTGAAAATTATTTTCTGCTTTCTACATGACATAAATTTATGAAATATTTGGCTGATAATCTACCACGGACATTCGCCTGTTTCTTGATTATATTCTTCACTAATGAATTTTCCTGTTGGGCCATCTTTGTCAATTGTAGCATATTTTGCAATACGCATTCCTGCTTCTTGAACGGTTCCAGTGCCACGGTGTCCATTAAAATCGGTTGCTACAAATCCCGGACAAACAGCATTTACCTTAAAGTTGCTGTCTTTTAACTCATAAGCCAATGTAATGGTGTACATATTAAGAGCTGCTTTTGATGGTGCATAGAGTGCTGATTTATGGTCATAATATTTCCAAGTTGGGTCGCTATGTAAGGTTAACGAGCAACCGCTTGATGATATATTTACAATACGAGGCTGTTCTGATTTCCGTAATAAATCCATTTTCACCTGAGTGTTACATCCAGGGTGCGTGCGAGTTTTAACCAACAGAATTTGGGATAAAGGGCGGACTTTGTAAATAAGCAAAAACCTTTCGGAAAGCCTTTACTAGCTATGTTGTATACACGTTGTTACCTTCTTGCTTTATTCCGCAAACTTGCTACCGTTGGCGGTTTAAGCTCTTTTATTTTTTTGTGCGTTGGCTTTTAGCTTTGGCAAAAAATAAATGTGCTTGACTGTGCGGTGGCTTTTCAGCTTGCAGCTAACGGTCTTGTGTATGGTTAGTTGCGTGGTTAAGCAACTAAGTTAACAAACATTTACGAACCCGTAAAAATTCCGCAGGAATTTTCGCAAGTAAGCTCTAAACAGCAATTAATTATACACGGTGTTGTGTGCAGTTTTTATTCAACTATTCGCTTCTTTAAATCCAGTCTTTCGTGTAATATTCTCGTTATTTCAACATAATTTTCATTCAAAGTTCTGTAGAATATTATATGTCGATTTGTATTCATTCCGAGAAGTTGCTTTGATATTCCATCGTAGAATTTCCCTATGTCTGGGTTTTCTGCAATTTCTTGACAATTTGAAATCAGTTCAGCGTAATATTTGTCGGCTTGTTTTTCCGACCAAATCTCAAAGGTATAATCCCAAATCTTTGATAAATCCTCAACAGCTTTATTGGTCAATTTATATTCAGCCATTAGAGTGCTTTTTCGCTTTTAGAGATTCAAGATGTTTTTTGGGGTCAAAGTCGTGAGCTATTCCGCTATCAATACCTTCTTGAATAGCTTTTTTCAGTGCAATAACTTTACTTTCTTCTTCTTCTAAAAGTCTTAATCCTGCACGAATAACTTCACTAACATTCTTGAATCTTCCCTCGCTTATGCTATTTTGCACGAATTGGTCGAAATAATTTCCAAGTGATATAGATGTGTTTTTGTTCATTTGAGTGCTATTTTTATCAAATATACCAAAAATTGGTACAATGAACAAATTTTTCAAATTACACACAGCGTGTTTGTATATGGTTTGTTGCGTGGTTTAAGCAACTAATTCAGTAAATAATTACCGACCAAGAAAGTCCTCGAGGACTTTCGTAAGTAGGCGAGAAGCTAGCAATAAATTATATAAGGTGTTGTAGGTAGTATTTTATTATTCGACATCAAATTCTTTCAAGATTTTTTCAAGATTTTTAATATGTATACCATACAATTTATTAGACCAATATACTGTAATGAAATATATAAGTATAGCTATTACTATATATCCAAAAATATAAAGAATAAGTGTTGTGTTTGGGATATTTAATAGGATTAAATCATTATATACTTTCTTATCAATTTTTACTGAACCTAGAAATAAGCTCGCCATTGCCATTGGAAGTAACAGACTCCCTGAAATTATGGCAGTCTTATAGACTTCAAGCGTTAATTTAAGGTCATAAATAAAGGCTACCACTGTGTCTTTACTAGTGCCACTTAAACTGATATATTTAGTTAAAAACCAACTCATTTTTGCTAAATATCCCAAAGTAATAAGACTGGTTATGAACATAAATATATAGTAAACAGTTTTTGGTAATCGATGCATTTCCAGAAAACTTGGGGCAGCAAAAAAGATTACAATTAAAATGAGTTGTGTGATGATTTCACTTTTCATACTCTTCCTTACTTTTTGGATAGGCATCTTGCTAGTTTCTATATCTTTTATCTGTAATGGAATTTCAGGGCCATCCATACGTTCCGCATCCATTTTCTGTTTTATATTTTCAAAATTCATATCCGTGTTTTTTTATGATGTCTTGTAACTTACTTTTTGTTCTATTTAATTTCACTCTAACATTAACTTCTGAGAGCCCTAGGTTATCCGCTATTTCTTTACCTGATAAACCATCTATAAATTGAATAATTAATGCTTTTTCAATTTTATTTAATTCCTTTACTGCTTTATAAAAACTTGCTAACTGTTGGTCTTTTTCATTGCTATAATCTTCATGTGCAATAGGTTCAATTTTTTTAGAATTATAGTTGTCCGGTTTTCTTTTTTCTTTTTTAAAGTATACAATTGCCGTGTTTAATGCCACTCTGTACATCCAAGAAGAAAAGGCACTATTCCCTTTAAATGTTCCTAGCGATTTCCATAATTGCAGAATGATTTCTTGAAATAAATCTTGCTGGTCTTCAGTATTATCAAAGTACATTCTAGATACTTTATAAAGAATCCCTTTATGAGTATTGATTGCAGCTAAAAATTCTTGTTCCGTTAATTGCATAAATTTCCGTCTAATTAAATACCGGTGTCACAGTATAACCTTTTTGTCTTAAAAGATGAATTATGCCATAATCGTGAGTTAAATGAGCGGCTCCAATTGCAAATAAATTACTTCTTTCGGTCATCATTTCTGGCATTTTTTCTACCCAATTCTTATTTCGGTTTATTTGCATAATAGTTGTGGCATTCTCGTCCATATAAATGTCTTTAGAAACTAAATCTACTGCAGTTGTAATATCTTCATTATTATAGGCAATTATGGCTTCACCAAAATCTTTTTTATAAGATTCAAATAACAGTATTTGTTTTAACGCAAAGTCTGTCGGATAAGCCGTTCTCATTATTTCCATCTGTTCTGCAACCTTTTCTAAACTATAAATTGGCTTTTGCTTTTCTGTAGCTAATGCCATAAGCTCCGTTTCTAAAGATTTTATTTCTGTACAGGGTAGCATTTTTTGAATCATTATGGCATTTAGAATAGACAGCCCATATGAGTCAAAATTTGATAAAGATGCTCCCATTACATTCGTTACAAGTGTATCTAGTTCTTCGAATTGTTGTTTAGATAGCTCCTGAGATATTTTCTTTGGATTTTTCATTAATTCTTGCATTGTTTTTATCTCTTTTGGATCGGATAAATTTATTTCTAAAACTAATGCATCAATATTCTGAAGAGTTTGAGTTATTTTTTTTGAAATTTCAAAGTCGTCTTTACACATCACATGTAAAGTTCCTAAAACATAAGAAGGTTCTTTCAGTTCTGAATGCTCTATTTTCCACAACACAGAATTTTCTAAATTTACTTTATTTTGAGCTTGAGAAAAACTAAAAGTTAATGTCAATACTAATACTGCGATAATTGATTTAAGGTGTTTCATTATTTTGTTTTTTAAATTCGCTGGGTAAGTATTGGAAACAAAAATTTGTTACAAAAAAAATGAAAATTGTTTTTTAATATATGGAAAGTGTTGAGTGCGCTGTTCTGAGTTTACATTACCTACAGCGTTGTTGTGTATGAAACGTAGCGTGTAAAAAGACGCTGACTTTTTGGATTTAGCACGAGTCTAATTTTTATTTTGTCTATTTACTTTTCAATCTTAAAAATATACAAAAATAAAAATTTGGCGTACTTAATAAATAAGTAGAAATCTCTCGAAAGGCCTATAATATCTATGTTTCATAAACGTTGTTGTAAGTAGTTTTTACAAACAGTAGTTATTCAATTTACTAATCTTCTTTTTTATATTTAAGATTTTAATAAATAGAAGGATATTTTAGAAAAACATAAAAAAACAGATTAATTTATAAGAATATAGATAAACGTTAAAACATCATTCTTACAAATTAATCTGAACTTTTAATGGATTATTTGGTATTTAGGTACATCTCTGGATTTTCTTTAAATATGGCTTTACAAGCACTAGAACAAAAGCCATATAGCTAATTATTGTATTGTAATGTATCGCTAACGTGCGTTCTTATAGACATACCACAAACAGGATCTTTTATGTTATCTATCTTAATATCTGAAATTGATTTTTCTGGACTTAATACTGATGTCATTCCACTATCATACACAGCTCTTAGGGTTTCTACTATGTTTTTATCTGTATTGTTTTCGCTTCCGCCTTCTATTGGTGGTTTTGGGTCGTATTCTAAATCTAACATAACCATTTTAACATAATTGTCTCCAGCAATTTCTCTTAGCATAGCTAAGCTCATATCCATTCCAGCTGTAACACCAGCACTAGTCCAATATTTACCACTATTTGCGTATCTGGTATCTTTTATTTTAGCACCGTAGTTTTCTTCTAATATTTTTTTTCCATACCAATGTGTAGTCGCTTCTTTTCCCTCTAGTAAACCTGTAGCCCCTAAAATCCAAGCCCCAGTACAGACGCTAGCTGTATATTTAGAGGTAATATCAATGTCACGAATCCAATTTAATAAGGTTTCATCTTTAGTGAGTTGGTAAGTTTCTTTAAAACCTCCAGGAATCAATAAAACATCTAATTGTTTTACATCAGTAATTGTTGTGTCTACTTGTACTTTCATTCCTCTTGCATCTTCAACAAGTCCGTCGTGTAGACCTACAAAAAAGACTTCGGTTCCCATTAAAGATGTAAACACAGCATAGGGACCAATGGCATCTAGATTAGCAAATCCATCGTATAATAAAATACCAACAGTTTTAACGTCTGGATTAGGTCCAAGAAATAACGATGTATTGTCGTTTGAATCATTGACTGTAATGACTTCAGGAGACTCTTTTTTGCTGTTGCAGGACATCATTAAAATAATGCATGTCCATGCAGCTATAAGTTTTTTCATATTTTTTATAATTTAACAGTTAGTGTTGCACCCCACATTCTAGGACTACCAAGCATATAAGATCCATAACCCCAAGATAGATACCTTCTGTCGGTAAGATTACGTACCCAAAAAGCAAGATCTATATGGTTGCTAGAAATTCCAAATCTTGTATTAAGCATACTAAATGCTTCTTGACTATTACTATTTTCAAAATCTAATTGATATTCGCCAATATATTTAAATTCAGTTCTTAAAAAAGCTTTTAAGTTTTGATTTGATTTTGAAAAAGAAACACTGTATTGTGCGGCAATCATAGATTGATATTCTGGCGTATAAATAGCTTTATTCCCTTTATAATCTATTGTTGTAAATGTATTAGAATCAAAAAGTTCTAGTTTTTTATATTCACTATGCGATGTACTTGCTGTCCAATCTATTTGTAAGTTTTTTATTGGTAGCACAGATATTTCTATCTCGAAACCATAATTATCCATGTCACCAATATTTTGAGTTGCATAAACAGCACCATCTGTTGTATTAGTTAATTGCTGGTCTTTTTGCTGAAAATAGAAAGCGGTTATATTTAATTTTAATTTGTTATTCCATAAATTATTTTTAATGCCAATATCATAATTATCAGAGCGTTCAGGATCATATGTCGGATTTGTATCATTACCAAAATTAAAACCACCAATTCTAAATCCTTTAGCATATGATCCATAAAGAATAGAATTGTCTGTTAATTGATAATTTAAAATGAATTTTGGAGTAAATGCATAAAAAGTTTTATCGTCCGAGCTATCTGTAGATAAAATAGTTACAACATCATCTTTTTCATAACTAGAATTTTGGGTAAGTTTTCGATGTTCAATGTCGTATCTAGTCCCTAAAGTTACATCTAACTTTGAAGTTAAAGCATAATTGGCCTGTCCAAAAAAAGCAACTCCCATATTATCTTTTACACCATTAGTAATAGTAGAATAAGGTGCTGTGGGGTCAAATAACGTAAAATCTTCTTCGTAATAGGTAGTGTATTTACTTTTTGATTTATCTAGAAATAAGTACGATCCTACTGTCCAATTTAATTTACTTTCGTTCGCAGGAGAAGTAAAGCGAAACTCTTGTGTAATTTGATTTTGTTTGTTCCAGGTATCTCCGCTTATTAGCTTGGAAGCCGTAAAATCGAAATCATATTTGTCTTCAAACCAATTTTTATAATCTAAAAATGCTGTAATAGATGTAAAATTAAACGTTTCTCCATAATACTTCGCTGCAATAGATACATTAAAATTTGTTCTTTTTTCTGTATTATCATAATTACCAAAAGCTTTGTAGGGTTCATTTAAGGCAATACTATCTGTAGCAACCCAAGGATAAGCTCCTTTATCTTTGTTATTTTCATATCTAGATTTAAAATCTAACGTCCACTTATCAGATACAATATATTTCAGGTTTAAGTTTCCACTATACGCTTCTTTACCGTCAAAATCTTTGGTATCTAAAGTTGGGTTTTCATATACAGCACCTCGTTTATTTAATTGAAGTCCGGCATTCATAAAAAGCTTGTCTTGTATTATGGGAGTATTAAACCCTAAACTATACCTCTGCTGTTGGTAATTGCCAAAATCTACTTCTACAAACCCAGTAGTTTTATTGGTAGGCTTTTTAGTTATTACATTAAGTACACCTCCAAAAGCATTTCTTCCGTAAAGTGTTCCTTGTGGACCTCTTAATATTTCTACACGATCAATATTGTTAAAGTTTAAAGGTGCAGAATAGAAATCGAACTGATAAACCCCATCTACATAAGTGGCTACAGATTGCTCGTTAGTAAAGCCCATGGCTCCACGAAAATTAAGAAAATTAGATCCAGTACTATTTCCATGTTCTATAGTAAAAGCACTTGGAGCTAAAGATGTTAAGTCACTTATGGACCAAACACGATATTCTTTTAATTGTTTTGCATTTAAAGCAGTTACTGCTAAAGGAGTTTTTTGAAGGTCTGCTTCAATTTTATTAGAAGTTACCAAAACTTCTCCGAGTGATTCTGTTTGATTTGATAAGGTAATAGCTAAATTTATTTTTTCTTCTGTAACAACTATATTTTTAATTTTAGTTGCAAATCCAATAGCACTAAATTGAATTTGATATTTCCCTGAGTTTAATTTTAATGTAAACTTACCATCTGAATCTGTTGCTGTTCCTTTTAAACTATTTAGTACTGTAATGTTTGCAAAAGGAATGGAGGCTCCTTTTTCTGATTTAATTATTCCTTTTATATTTTGGGCAAAGCTGCTTGTAACAACAAGGCATAGCATTGCTATTATAATGTGTTTGATATTCACTTTATTCCTTGATTTAATTTTGTAATATATACACTTGACAAAAGTGCATACCATATAATGAACCTAACATTTGAGACATTAGATTTTTTGAAAATTTTTAAATAAAATCAAATTTTGGTGGACGAAAAACATGAGATAAATACGCAGATTTATATAGGTTTTTATAGTAGGTCGTATTTATTTTAAGAGTATACGCATACCTATACGTTAAGTCGTTAAATGTGCTTTTGCAATAATAGTATAGGATTTCAAATCTGTCTTTTTTTGAATTAGGTATTTGTTTTTGATCTTGTTTTTCTGCTTTTTTAAGTTGTTTGGTTAAATAACATTTTCCATTACAAGTTGATTTTGGTTTTTCTTTATTAATACATAGTACTTTAGCAATAAAATTTTGATTGATTTTAAAGTCAATGAGTACACCAATCTTGTTAATAGATGGGTATATCATTACAGTAATCATTACTATGGAAAATATTTTTTTCAATTAATTTTTAGTCAACCTATTTCAGAAAAGTTCATTTCTCAAATTACTTACAACGTGTTTGTATATGGTTTGTTGCGTGGTTTAAGCAACTAATTCAGTAAATAATTACCGACCAAGAAAGTCCTCGAGGACTTTCGTAAGTAGGCGAGAAGCTAGCAATAAATTATATACGGTGTTGCCAACTGGCTTTTTTCAATTAATAATCTTGAATTAAAACTTCAGTAGGGATATGTAGAGTAGTGTTGAGTTTTCTAATCATATCTAGAGTCAGTTTTCTTTTTTTATTCAAAATTTCGCTAACTCTGCTTTTAAATCCAACAACTTCTGCTAAATCCTTTTGTTTCATTCCCATTTGTTCCATTCGGAATTTAATTGCTTCTATTGGGTCAGGCATTCCGATTGGGAATTGTTCATTTTCATATCTATCAATCAAAATTGACAGGATTTCCAATTCGTCTCCATCTTCCGTTCCTTTTTTTGCATCAAAAATTTCCTCAAGTCTGTTGAGTGCGTTTTGATAGTCTTTTTCGTTTCTAATTGGTAATATTTTCATAATTAGATATTATTTGCGTCAATTTTATCATATTCAGCGTGAGTTCCGATAAACCTTATCCAGCATATTCCGTATTCAAAATTAAATTTTACAATCAAACGATAATTATTACCTTTAATATTGTAAACAATTCGATTGTCTTTTAAAATACTAGCACTCGGATATTCACTTTTTAATTCGTTAATATTGTTCCATTCGGATTTTTCAGTTTCTCTATACCACGATTTTAATTGTTCTTCACAATCAGCATGTTTTTCCCAAAAATCTCGTAAAGTTCGTTTTGCAATTACTCTCACATTATAATTGTTTGACGCAAATATAATAAAAAAGTTACCAATTTGGTAATTAGTTCGGTTTTTTTAGCTTGTTGGCAACGTCTCGGCTAAAGTTCGTTGCGGCGATCTGTCCGCAGGACAGTCCCTCCGTACCCCGAGCGTTGGATTAAAAATAGGGATTTCCGACAGGAAATCCGCAAGCGATGAACTTTAGGTATTGTTCTACACCGTTTTTTATTCCACCAACAGTTTTTCCATTTCCTTTATCGAATCTGTATAGTCGGACATTTGGTGCCCTTTTCCGATGTGGATTGGACTTGTGTTAATTCGGTTTGTCAAATCCTTTATCGGCATATTTTCAAAACCGCCAAATTCATATTTCCACCAGTCCAAGTCTTGCAATCTGTGATTTTGAAAGCCCGTAGTTTTTCGATCGTTGTCGGTCGGTAGAAAGTCCAGCGTACCCACGATTGCGTCCAATTTTTTAAAGTCCGTTAGTATTCCATCATAAACTAGTTGACCGTAGAACGATTCTTTGAAGATCGATTCGATATTTTTCAGGTCCGATGTTTTGATATCGGTCAAAATCACGTTGTATTTGGTAAGTCCGTTCGTAAGCAACCAACATTTTTTTCTGTCCACGTAAAAGACCGTTGCGTTCCATTTACCGAGTTTTCCGCAATCTATATTTTGGTCGGTCGAAATCAGTTTCTTGACCAACTTTTCCAGTTTCTTTGTAGTATGGATTTTTGTTCGATTCAAAATGGTGTAGAACGGCTCAGTGTATGAAACGTAGCGTGTGAAAAGATACTACATTTTGAGTTTAGCACAGAGCCAATTTTTTATATTTTGATTTAACTTATCAGTTTAAAAGCCAAATTAAAAACTTGGCGGTCTCAGCAAATAAAACACAAACCTTTCGGTTTAACACTTAATTAGCTATGTTTTATAGCATCGATGAAAAAGCAGTAAGTCGAGTATCTTTAAGATGAACTAAAAATTAAAGATATGAACACTCAAATTACTGCCCCACCTAAGTTATTCATTGGTATCGAAATACACAAACGAAGTTGGAAGATTCATTGTTCCACGGATCTGTTTTCGGGTAAATCCTTTAGCATGGCTCCCGATCCGGAACTTTTGCGCAAATATGTAGACAAACATTTTTCCGGACACGAGGTCAATGTTGTCTATGAGGCCGGTTGCTGCGGTTACCATGCCCACCGTTGCTTTGAGGGGTATGGATGGCGTTCACTGGTGGTGAACCCTGCAGACGTGCACAGAAAGGGACGGGAACTCCATACAAAGACCGATAAGATCGATGCGCAATTGCTTAGTAGGGAACTTAAGGACGGTCGTTTGGAGAGCATCCATGTACCGGGGAAGGAACGGGAACAGCTCAGGAGCCTTTTCCGTAGGCGCAACGACTTGGTAAAGGATTATAGACGGATCAAGAGCTACATCAAGATGCAGTTGTTGTATTTTGGGATCAAGGAACCCGAGGAGTTCGACAACGATCATTGGAGCCACAAGTATCGCAAGTGGTTGGACGATATGGTCTTTGGATATCCCACGGCGAAGGCGACCTTAGAGAGCAGGATGCGTTTTTTTCGTTTCGTTGATCAAGAACTGCGCGATGTTTCCACCCAACTACGGAGATATTGCAAAGTGCATTACAAAAAGGATTACATGCTGCTTCGAAGTATTCCCGGAATCGGTGGTATAGTGGCATGCGGCATACTTTGCGAACTAGGGGATTTGAGGAGGTTCAACAATGTAAAGCATCTGGCGGGCTATGTGGGCCTGGCCCCAGGGGTGCATCAGAGCGGAAGTAATTATAGGACACTAGGAATAACGCCAAGTGCGCACCGTTTGATCCGGTCCTACTTTGTAGAGGCGGCCTGGCAGGCGATACGGGCGGATCCCGTAATGCAGGCCTATTACCGCAAGCACCATGGCAAGAACGTGAAGAGCATTATCATAAAGGTTGCCAGGAAACTGCTCAGCAGGACACTGGCGGTAATAAAGACGGAGACCCCTTATGTGATAGGGGTATTGGAATAAATTATTAACAGCAACAGGATAACAAAGCTCACAACGAAGTATTCAAAGCCTGTACCACAAAACAACGTGGGTGGACCATGGAATTGGGATCACATTTTTATAGCAAGTGGCCGGGCTTATTATAGCTTATAATCATACAGATGCCGGTGACCATGCCCAGAGCACGGATCACACATAGGATGCGGAGCAAGTTATATATGGTGTTGAAGTATTGACAACCAAGCAAAAGGCTGAAAAGGGTTGCCAACAATTCAACACCCCAAAATCAACATTATGGACTGATAAAAAAATAAAATATTAACTTTAAGGAACTGGACTAGTGCTTTTCATAGGAGCCATTGTTGTGCGCTGGTTTTTTAATTAATTCATTATTGTTTTTTTTAATATTAGCCTAAAAGACGAGATTTATCCATCATATGGATTATATAATTCTTGAAATGACTAATATTTAAAATTTTATAGCTTACATTTCCTGAAAATGGTTCTACAGTATCAAAGTGATACTTGTTTTCAAGGAATTCTTCATTGTCAATCACGTAAGTCATATTTATGTTATGTGCTAAACATTTTTTGAGTTTCCTTTCATCCCTTTTTTTATTCTTTTCGAATAATTGATTAGCAGATTTTTGTCCTTTTCCACCAAAATCCACTGGTTTATAATGTTGAACTCCTTGACATTCAATAGCTATGTTGTACTCTGGAAGATAAAAGTCTAACGATTGTCTACCTAACCATTTGAACCTTTTCTGTCTTTCAAATATTATTTTTTGCTCATCTAATATTAATGCGAGTTCTCTTTCTAATTTAGATTCATTGCATATTGGACAACCGCTTTTTCTGGATAAATGACTATTCGGTGTAACCTCAAATTTGCCATGTTCAAGGCAAATAAGAATAACTTTTGTTTGTCCATTTACGTATTTAACTTTTGAGTAGTCAAACTTATCTCCAAACAGCTCTTTTGCTTTATTAATAAATTGCTCTTTGCCCATTGCTCTGTCTTTTGCCATTTGGTCAAAATGACATTTAGGACAACCACGACCCTTTAAATGCTGAACTGCACTTTGTTCAAAGATTCCATGAGTAAGACAATTTATCTTTACTTTTTCTATAGCATTAAAACATTTGGTCATAGAATAGTCACACTTATCCCCATGGACCTTTTTAGCATTTTTAATAAAATATTTAGTACTGTATTTATTTACCTTAGACTTAGCTATTTCTCTACCACATTTTCTGCATCCGCATTTGAGTCTAATATGATTTTGAGGCACTTGCTCAAATTCCCCATGAATTGGGCATATGATTGTTATTTTAATTCTTGTGTTTTTCCAATCTACTTTTGAATAATCATATTTTTCACCATGTATTTCTTTCGCTTGCGAAAGAAATCCCTCGAAAGAAGTTAATCTATATTTTCCATGGCTGTATTGGTATGCACATTTTTTACATCCGTTCCCTGAGAGGTGGTTAGTTGCTTTTTGATAAAATTCACCATGCTCTGGACAAATAATGCAAACTTCGTTGTGACTACCTGCGTATTCTACTTTTGAATAGTCAAATTTATTGCCATGGACTTTCTTAGCTTTTTCAATAAATTTTTCTTTTCCATGAATTAATTTCTCACTCAATCTTTTATGAGCACATTTAGAACACCCCTTACCTGATAAATGACTGTTAGGCGTTTGATTGAACTTTCCATGCTCTGGGCAAATAATTTGAACTTTCGTATTTGACTTTACATATTTTACTTTTGAATAGTCATATTTATTTTCCTGAATTATTCTTGCTCTTTTAATGAAAAGTTCTTTATCCATGAAATTTCCAGAACATTTTGGGCATTTTACTCCTCTTAGATGACTTCTTGGATTTTGCAAAAAACTACCGTGCTTTTCACCTGTTATTGGGTCTATTTCATTGCAAATAATGCGGATTTTTGTAGTAGAATTTACATATTCTACTTTTGAATAGTCATAACTATCGCCATGTACTTTCGTAAGTCTTTCAACAAACTCTAATGTTTTACTTTGGCGATTTTTTTTCATTTAAAATTTACTTGATAGTTTTTTGTGTTGTTAGTTCAAATAAATCCAGGAATCTGCAAACTTGCGCACAACGGTCTTGTGTATGATTAGTTGCGGACATTTCCAACGGAAATTGTCCGCCTTTACCGAAGATAGTTAATTGCAGGATTTTCCAGCAGGAATATCTGCTAGCAATTAATTATACATTGTGTTGGCAACTGGCTTTTTATTCCGTTCTATGTCTCAAATCAATTATTTCGTTTTCTAAATTGGACTTTGCTCTTAATATCCATTCAATTCTTTTTTTTTCCGATTGAGATTTAGATTCCGTTTTATATGGTTGTAAGGGTTCAGGTGGTTTTGAGCCAGAAACATTATTTTCAGGATGACTAAGACTACGTGTTAATCCACAATAATTTATTTCAACTTGATTTTTAGAATTAAAATTTCCATAAATCAGCCACTTTCCTTTTTCATCAATGATTGGTCCGCAAAACTTGTCATATATACCGTTGTAAGTTTTTCCTAGTTCATTTCCTTTAAATGACTCAATGACTTTCACCTTAAAAGTATTGTTATCAGAGTCAATTTCTAAAACCTCTCCAATAAAAACACATTCCGAGTTATCAAATTCAATTTCCTGTAAAACTTTTAAATTTCCTAAATTTTTACAGTCACATGCGAAAATTTTGGTCGCACTTAAAGCAATCAGAAATATTAAAACTTTAGTTCTCATAATTTTTAGCTTGTTGCCAACGGTAAAGCTATGATTTCGGTCTGGGAAATCCGACAGGATTTTACATGATCGGAATCGTGCTGGAATAAAAGTAAGCAATTTTATCTTTTGGAAAAGGCAAGACTGAATTATAGGTATTGTTAGCGCACGTGTTGCCGCCCGTACTACTCGGCAAACTCCTATCGCCATTAAAATGCCCAGGTCCCTTTTTTAAATTTGTTTACTTTTTCCGTCCCGCTGCGTATTGATTGCGTACAGATTGGCACGTCCAATAATCACTGTACATGGGCAGGCCCATAGGTAGGATTTAAGCGCTTATATTTATGGAATCACAGTTACCGAAACAATTTTAAAAAAGAGGGGAGAGCACAGACCTTGATCTTCTTTTTTAGAAATATTCAGCCCTATTGCGTACAGATCTGTATTTATGGCAATATGTGCGTTAACGTGTTTGTGTATGATTTCGTTGCGTGTTTTAAGCAATAAAGTTAGCAAATAAATCACAGATAGAAAGTCCGCGAGGACTTTCGTAAGTAGGCGAGCACTAGCAATGAATTATACACGGTGTTAGCCACTGGCTTTTAATTTCCTCCGAAAATTTTTCCTGAAATATCATTAGGCATAGTAGGTCCTGAATCATCTTTTAATAATCCAGTATCAGCTCTACTAAATAAAGATTGCAGTATGAGGTTCTTATCTTTCTCATCAACTGCATTGTCTTTTATTAATGCTAAGTATACATATGTCAATTGTTCTCTTTCTTCGGCATCTCTCGCCAAATGAAATGAACTAAATGCGACCTTATTTAAAGCCCTTATTCCAAACGCGAGAAAGGAAATAAATGTAATGTAAACAATAGACCACTTAATAGCTTGTGCATTCCCCTTTACAAAACTTAATAACATTCCTTCGGGTGTTAACCAAAGCAATAGATACAATGTAAAACATGCGAAAGCAACTAGTCCGATTAACCAGTAAATGGCCTTCCAGCCTTCTTCTTTCAAATCAGTTGCTCTAGTTTTCCAATATTCAGCAGGTTTTTTTAATCTTAAAAGTTCTTCGTAAGTGTGTTCAAGGTCTGATACTTTCTTTTTTGCCCCAAGTTCTTCTTCAGTACCTTCGAACCAATCGTTAAAAACAGATTCTTTATTAGCTTTGAAATGGTCAAATTCCGCTTTAACTCCAATAATTTCATTTTCTTCATTTCCTTCAAACCATTCTGTGAAAAGTTGCTCCTTTTCGGTTTTCAGATTGTCAATTCTTTCGACATATTCATTATACTTATCATTTGTACCCTTAAGATGATTAACCAAATCGGTTTCTGTATCACTTAATTGATTTTTAAATTCCGTTTTAAGTTTGCTTAGATAAGTCCTTTCTTTTTTTCTTCTTTCTGTTATTTCTGCTTTATCTTTTAGTTCAAATTCATAAGCTAATAGACTTCCAATAAAAGTATTTCTGTCATTAAGATTATTATTTGTTCTTATCAGATAGTTAAAAGCTCCATTAACCGAATTTGGTAATCGTTCCGATAAATCAATTAGAAATTTCGTGTAAACTGAATCAAATGTGAAATAATTACCATTGTTCTGTAATTGTGATTGTTCTGTTTTCCAACCATTGTTCAATTGTGCCTCATTATGATTGTAATAACGATTTATAAAGCTTTCAATTCTTGTTTTTAGATTCGTAAAATGTTGTTTTGAAGAATTAAGGACATTTGGAATAGATGGATATTGATTCCATCCGTTTTCTTGTTTTGATAAGAATCTATGAATAGAACTTAGTCCTTTAAATGATTCTTCAAATTCTATATGAGGATATTGAATTGTAACTTCAACCGAATTGAACCAATCTTTTTCTGGCGATTCCGCTATTTTCTTTCTTATCTCGGTTGTTGTCATATTTTGGTTTTCAGCTTGTGGCTGGATACTTCGGTTCGTTTTGTGCCACCCGTTTCGGTGTTATAGTGCCAGGCATTTCGGTTTGATCTGTGCCACTTTAGGTGTGGAACGCAATCCATTTCGGTTCGTTTTGTGCCAGTGATATCGGT